>Ga0153942_1000004_pt1 | contig 218723 bp, 207 predicted proteins | sample TSNJ026MetaG_FD_104731 | JGI IMG/M metagenome (GOLD analysis project Ga0153942, IMG submission 104731) | Attine ant fungus gardens microbial communities from New Jersey, USA - TSNJ026 MetaG | ecosystem: Host-associated > Fungi > Mycelium > Unclassified | place: USA: New Jersey, Brendan T.... | reverse complement strand
TTAACCATTAAGGCTAAAACAAATACAGCATACACTGGATCAATTGAAATTAGAATCAATGCAATTGGTCAAACAAGCTTAAATGACCTGCATCTAAAAACTTTATTATCAACCTCAGTAACTAACCAACAAGCAGCGTTTGATTTATTTATTAAAATGAACCCTGAAGTTAGTGATTTAAGTGATGATGTGCAAATTGTTGGCTTTACTGCTCCAGATTACAACCAAACTGGATCATTAGAAGTTGAAGCAAAGCCAAACACAAATTACAGTGGAACTTTGACAATCACGATTCCAGAACTAAACAAAACTGATATTACTCGTTTGATTAACAATCAAACCATTCAAGGCACTGAAAACATGACTGTTGATCAAGCTTTTCAGGCTTTCTTGGAAGCGAATAACAGCTGAACTAACTTAAACGACTATGTTGAAGTTGATAGTTTTACTGCTGCCACTTACACAAGTAATGGTTCTTTAACCATTAAGGCTAAAACAAATACAGCATACACTGGATCAATTGAAATTAGAATTAATGCAATTAGCCAAGTGGACCTATCTGATTTAACAGATATTGTCAAAGAAGTATCAAGTACAACAACAAAAGACAACGCTTTCCAAACATTCTTAGATGCTAATAAAACGCATTACCCAGATTTAGCAGGTAACCTAGTGTTTGACGAAAACTCATTTATTGAATCGACTCATTCAAGTGCAGGTTCTTATAGGATTAATGCAATCCCAAGTGGTAAATACAAAGGAAGTGTTGAAGTAACTATTGCAATAAAAGTTAAAGTTGAACTATCTTCTGTAATTACAACAACTGAAATTACTGGAAGCATTAATCAAGATCAAGTAATTGAAGCGGTTTTACGGGAAAATTCAAATTCTGGTCTTGTTGCTAGCGATCTTGAAGTTACAGATTTTAAAGCACCAACAATTGGTGAGGTAGGTTCGGCAACAATTAAGGCTGTCGATTCAAGTGGATTTATTGGTTCAGCAAATATCACAATCGTTCTCTTTTCTGAGGATTTACAATTAACAGAGATTATTAATAAAATTAAATCTACTCCACCAGAAAGCTTAGCTGCTGTTGAACTTTGAAAAGAATATTTTGCATATTATTCAGAAGCTAAGATTCAATACATAATTGCTCTTATGGATAGAAAGTATACTGTTTCTCCAACTCAATCAGATGCTGATAAGGAGGCAAGTTTAACAAGACAAGTGCAACTTAGCGTGGAAGACTTGCTTCATGAAGTAATGGTACTTAAAGATGGTCTAAACCCTGGGTATGATGTTTTTGATATGTGGAATCCTGTTGTTGTTAATTTAGATACAACAAATAATACTTTTACAGTTAAAATCTCATTAAACTTCATCTGATATTTTAAATTCATTAATGTGACAGAAACAAGAACAATTACTATTAATTTTCAACAAGTTGAATAATCATAACCTAATTACAACAATACCTTGGTTCTTTTAGATATGTTATTTTTAAAATAAAAAAGAAGGATATCATTATCCTTCTTTTTTGTTAGTTTCTAAAAATTCTTTAAGAATTCGGTTGTTTGCTAATCCTGTTTTTAAATTAAAGATTTGATGATGACCTGGATAAACATTGAGATTGTCATCTAATTGAGTTAATTCAATTAATGATTTCTTAAAAAATTTAGTATCACAATAATCAATATCGTGGAAACCGATTTTATCAGAGAAAATAGTATCACCAACAAAGACGGCATTGTATTCTTTAATCAAGAGATATTGACTACCTGGGGTGTGACCAGGAATATGAACAATATCAATGGTTAAATTAGCTAAGGTAATTGTAGTGTCGCCTTTTAAGGTAATTAAGTTTTTAATTGGACCTTTAATGGTGATATTCAAATTACGTTTTGTTGAAAAATTACGTTTAGGATTAAATAAACAATCCTCATCCCATTGGTTGATGTAGATTGTTATTTCTGGAAAGGTAATTAAGAGTTGATCAATACCTAAAATATGATCAAAGTGACCATGGGTGATGATTAAACTAGTAATAGTAATCTTATTTTCTGTGGCATATTTGATTGCTTCTAAGACGGCATTAGAAGCGTCAACTAAAATTGCTTCTTGATTTTTAATTACTAAGTATGTTCCTTGATTATTAATTTTAGGATCAATAAATTGTTTAATATTTTGATTAAATTTATTCATTAGTTCTACTACCTTTTCTCTGGTCTAGAAGTTATTATAAACATAATAAAAGAGATTAAAAAGTAAAATAATATCTCTGTTCTCGCTATTGTTTATTTATTGACATTTAAAACATAGTTATTACAAATACTTTAATTTATCCTGTAAAATTTTTGTGTAAAAAAATAGAGGGAGAAATAAATAATGGATCATCAAAGTTTAAGTGGAGGGGCAGTTTTTGGTATAGTTATCGGAGTCATTATTGGATTGTTTCTTTTTATCGTTAATCTTGTTTTTCTAATTCAAGGAATCAAATACTTTATTCTTCGCCAAAGAGAAATTTACAAAAATAATCCTGATCTTCTTCCTGAAGTGCAAAATCAGGAAGAAATAGATGAAAAAGCTTCCTAAAAAGTGGGCGTACTAAGAAAACACGTTTAGGATTCATTGGTAAGATTACAAAAATTCTTGTATTTTTCCTTGTTTTTGATTTAATAATCGCACTTTGTAATCTTGAAAAAAGGAAAAAGAAATCAAATCTGAGGTAAGTTTCTTTTCTAAATTTGAAGATGAACAAACTTACCACTCATAAGGTTTTTTTATTTTTCTAACTGCTAAAATCAAATTAACACCAGTACCTTAATTCTCATCTTAATGATCACAAGTAGTTTGGAATGGGAAAAATAAAAGTGAAGGGAATGAAAAATATGAAAATACTTTTATCAATGTTAGCTTTAACTGGAGGAACATCAACAGCGGTGATACCACCTATTGCTGGATTTGTCCAAAGTTCAAATAACGATGATGCGGTGCGAATTAATGGTTATGAAAATCTTGATCAAATTAATGATCCAATTTACATTGAGAACCAGATTTTATCCCGAGAAAATCGTTCTTTTCAACATTCGTATTTAACACCAACTGGGTATTTCTTAGAAAAAGGAAAAGAATACACGGTTGAAATAAATAAAGATGCTCAAGTTAACGATTTGTTGTACCTAAGCATTGGTCAATATGGTACTTATCAAGGTTTAAATGATGGTAAGAATGTGGATTTTGAAACCAAACAGATTATTGGCAATCAAGTTGTTATCACTCCAAAAAATTCAGGAATGTTGTATCTAAAAGATTATCGTTTTACTAATGAAGTTAAAATTTTAAAAATCAGTAATGATCCGATTAAAGTGCCAACCTTTATTGTTGATCAAACTAATCAAGTTGATTTCTTTAAAGAAATTGCGACAACAAAATCTTTTTTTGTGGAAGTAATTTCTAAACATGTTTTTGGTACTTTCCAAACCCAAATGTTTAAAAGTCAAGTTGTTCCTGCTACAGGAGTAAATATTAATGAAACCATTTCTGCTTGGGATAAAGTTTGAGACTATACTAATGAAGCTTATGGTTTAAAAGAAACCTATTCAGGAGTAGCTAAGAAACATCCGCAATTTATTCAAATTGCTAATCCTGATACTGGTGGAGGTTATGCTTATTCTACTAATTATTATCTTTCTTTTCAAAAACAAACCTATGCGAGTAGAGATCTTTTTACTAGAAAACCTAGTGATCAATGGGGGTTATGACACGAAATTGGTCACACTTACCAAACTCCTCAATATAATTGGTCAGGATTGGGTGAAGTTACAGTTAATATCAGTTCTTTATATGTTCAACAAAAATTGGTTGGTGGAAATAGTAGAGTTGATCAACCAGCCCTTATTACCAAGATGAAGCAATTGTTTGCAACCCCTATTGCTGATAAAGATTACAATAGTCAATCTGACCTATTTGTAAAAGTGGCAATGTTTTGACAATTACAAATGGCATTTGGCGACAATTTCTACCCAACTTTATCACAACTTTATCGCACTAATCATCTTGGTGTTAGTGATAAACAACAAGATTTTGTTCAAATTACTTCAAAACTGGTTAACCGTAACTTGTTGCCTTTCTTTGAAAAGTGAGGTGTACAAGTCAGTGATGAAACCAAAGCAATTGTGAGTGAATTACCACCTTTAAAAACTAATATTTGAGAAAATATCATCAATGGTACCCACCAAGCAGTAGTAGAATGACAATTACCAGAATATCAAATCAGTACCCTTACTGATACCATTACTGCTAAAAAAGTAATTAACTTTGGGACTGTTATCAACAAAAATAATTTTGCTGATAATTTTGATTTAGGCCTTAATAAAGGCATTCAAACTGATGAGGTTTACTTTAATTGAATGGATTATTACATTAAAGATAACAAGTATTATGTTCCTGTTAGTTTTGCGGTGCAAACTGATCAAGATTTAAAGAATAATTATTGATTTTATATGCAAGTTTCTTTTGAAAATAGTATTGCTTTAATTGGTTATGCTTATTATCAACGTGGTTTTGTTGGTTTAAACTTATCAACGCACCAGTTTTACTTTGCAGGTTCTAATATTGGTTTGGATGCTACAGAAAAACCAAACATTTACTATACGATTACTGTTCGTAATCAAAATAACCAAGTAACTAAAGAATTCACTTTGACTGGAGCAGATAATGTTGCTGATAGTATCAGACGTTACAACCTACTTAACATTAGCTATCAAGAAGGTTACACTCTAGAAATTAAAACTAAAGTTATTAACAAGAGTCGATTGTTTAATAAAACCCAAAATACTTGAGTTGGAGTTAATAGTTATGACATCAAGTATAAGATTAATAACGACACTTTAGTCCGAATCTAAAAAAAGATTAACCAAACAAAAACTTAGCATTTTGCTAAGTTTTTGTTTGGTTATAGTTTAATTTCTTCTTCTTGAGACTTAAGTTTTCTTTGTTTGTACTTATATTGGTAGTTATTATAGTAATAATAAATTAAGAACAAAACTAAGAAGAGTACAAGAATAATCGCAAAGTAAATAAAGAAATTGCCAATATTTTCTTTGATGTTTAAAAAGAAGTAAGGATAAGAATATTTAACCTCGTTGTTAACTACTTGACCTACAAACGTTCCTTTGATTAAAGCATAAGCTAAGTAAATAAATAAGTAACTAATTGCAATTGGTAAGGTTTTAATCGCACTTGGCTTAATGGCTCATTTAACAAACCCACTAGTTAATAGATAATAACCAATCATTGCTAAGGGAGTAAATAAGTGCAATAAGAAAGTATTGACAAAACTTAATAGTGCTACTGAATCATGAAAATCAGTGTTATTGATGGTGTTTTTAAACAAACTACTTCAAAAAATTACAAAGGTAATTGTGATATAAATTGTCACACTAAATTTAAATCGTCCCAGGTTAATTGTCGGGATCCTATTCTTTTTAAAATAATTAACCAGAGCAAGAATAAAAAAGATTAATACCATCAGATTGGTTTGAATTGTAAAAGTGGATAAAGAATTTCAAAGGTTGGCGCCAAATCCAGAAGGGTACCAAAGGTTGTGCGGGTTAGTAACTACTGGAGCAGTCACGCTTGTTAAGGCATCAACCACCACTGAAATAATTAAGGCACTACTAATGACGATAATTGCACCAATTATTCAGTTTCTTGCTCAGATGGGTTTTTGTTTTGTAATTATTGTCATTTTAACCTCTATTTAATTCGTTATGTTAATCCTCTTATAACCTACAAGAGTAATCACTTTCGTCGCGAGAATGATTAATAAGATTATAAATAAAAAATCCCACTATTTTATTAAAGAATAAATTTGTAAAACTTTGGTAGATAAAATAATCTTTACTTTTTATCCAGAGAATTTTCCAATTTTGTACCAAATCTTGTAAAAACGCTTGTTCTTGGCAATTTAAAAGTCCTTATTTGCAACGACTTCTTATCTTCTTTTTTGGTGATTGTAATCAAATCTTAAAGCAGTATTATCACAGCAAGAAGGAAAAAATGTTGCTTGGGTTGGCAAGGCTCGCAACTTTTCTTACTTCGAAGATGAAAGAGGAAACATATGAGAAAAATTTTAACAATTTTAGCAGCACTTGGTTTAACCACGACTGCAACAACAAATATTATGGCTTGTACACCATCCCCTTCCCTACCAGTTGTAACTCCAGATCCACATTCTGAGACCCCTGCTTGGGTTTTACAAAAAATCCAGGATAGTGATGATTTCAAAAACTCATCAACAATTGACTTTACTTTTAAGAGTACAAATAAACGAGGATTAAGTTGAACTAAATTTTTGGCATATATTAAGACGATTAAAGCTAATCTAAATATTGATACAATTCCTGCAACTACCCGAGGAACAATGGTGCACCACTTTGCTCACGATTGGTTTAGTGATCATAGTCTTACTCCCCAACAAGTGATGATTAACAATGGGGTTGTTGATGCAGATAAACCAGATGTTGAAGGTTATTTAAATAGTATGGATGGCTGACTTCACCGTGGTGATGCAAATAGTCAATGGTTTGGCTCAGAGGTAAAGGCTGGTGTTGCTGCTTTAAACATGGCGGGATTATTTGACGCGTTATTGTATGAAAACGGGAAGTTTATCATTGCTGATTTTAAAACTGATAGTGATAAGAACATTCAAGACAAGTTTTTACCATACCAACTATCGTTTTATGCCAAAATTTTAAATACGATTTTAGGAGACGATGTTTTTGTGCAAGGAAGGTTGATTCAAATTAAAGCTGATGGTGGTAAGTATGTTGACTATAACTTTGATTTAACCACTTTAAATTCGCAACTAGATACTTGATTAGATCAATACAATAGCACTCATTAACTAAAGTAAAAGATTAAGAAGCAGTAATATCACTGCTTCTTTTTTTGGTATTTATAGAATTAACCATTGTTATTTTTTGAACAGAGAATTTTCCATTTTCCTAACCAAGGTTAAGAAAATGACAGTTTTTAGCAGTTTTAAAAGTGCTTATCTACAACAATTACCTAAATTATTTTGAAGTGGTTGTAATCAAGTCCTGGTGAAGTAGTATCAAGTCAAGAGAAAAAAGCAGACCAACCTTGGTTTCTTATTTATCTCGAAAATGAAAGAGAAAGGTAGTAAAGTTTATGTCAAAATTACTTACATTATTAACGCTTGCAAGTCTAAGCAATCCAGCTCCTGTTGTTGCAGAAGCAGGAGCAAATCAGAAAAGTACTTCTGAAAGTGATTTGCAACAGATGATTGCTAGCAAGTTAGCAGCCGATGGAGGAGTTCAAGCAACTCTTAATCCGATTGATTATCCCAATTATCCAGCTCCTAGTCATCCGATTGGTGATCCTGCAAACAAGCCATTTCAATGGTACTCACCAATCAATACTGAGGATGGTGGTCTTAATGCTTGAGCCAATGACCCAGCAACAATTTTGTATGATGAAGACAGTGGGTTGTACTACAGTTGAATGTTATTTAGAAACGGGAGAGACTTCCCTTCTGGATGAATTGAAATGACTAGTCCAGATATGAATAACTGAACCCAGGGAGAAGAACGAATTAAAGAAGGACGAGAATTCTTTCCAAAAAGTTTCCACCCCTCAGCAATGGGTGGATCAGTATGATTGGATCGAGAAGGACAGTACTTTGATAAGGGTGATTTAATCTTTGCGATTTCAATGCAAGATTGTACTTTAATGGGAGGAGCCAGCATGACTGGGGACAGTGGAATTGCCTATTACGTGTCTCATGGTTTTGGTCAACCAATCTATAAAGCAGGAATCATTACCCCACAATACATTAACCCAACTGGAACTGATTGACGTGATTCGTTCTTGTACAACACTGATGATGGTTTATACTTTGCTATTGCTGCTGATACTAGGGTCGAATTCTGAAGAATTAATTCTTTTAACGAAAGAGATATTACCAAGGTTGGTGAAATCTATGTTCGTAGTATTGGAGTCGAAGTACCAAACGTTGTTAGATTCGGAGAAAACGAATGGTATATATCTTGTTCTATTCAAGATGCTCACCTTGGTGGTCCTTACCAAAGTTGTGAATGGTTCTTGTGTCACATGGAAGGAGAAACATTTGTTCCCTATGCTCAAGGTTTCCATGAATATGGAACTGAAGGTTATGCCCAACGAGTAGTTAACCCTTACCAAAGTAGAATTGCTGAGTTTGCAATTTCTCGTAGTATGGCTGCTAATTGAACTTATAACACTGATATTTGATCATGAAAAGGTGGGTGTTATGGTTCTGAAAGAATGATTATTCGTGATGATAAACCTTATCTAGAACCATATGATTTAATCGGTGATTACCAAGATAATGGAACTTATGTTTACAAAGTTAAGGCCAGTGATTTAGCGAATGGTTATACTCTTCACTTTGATAAGGGAGATTTCATTTTCTATTATGGTGATGACCGAATCACTTGAGATAACCAAGTAGTTACCGATTTAAGTAAATGAACTACAATTGGTGGAGCAGCAACTGATGATGATGACATTACGATTGTTATTAACAAGTGTACGTTAACTTTCTATGATGAATGACAAGGATGAAACGCCCACTTTATGTTGCCAGAAGCAGTAGTTCATGTACCAAATGATGGGGTAATGAGCATTTTACCAAGTCCAACTACTGTTTAGTTGAATATAAAGCAAAATCATTAGTTAAAAAGCTAATGATTTTTCTATCTTACTTGACTACTTTACTACGATTAAACAAATCACCAAAGTTAGTATATTTCTTGTAGTTACTAAAACAAAAGACATCAGTGAAAGTTAGTTTGTCACTAGTTCAATAAATATTAATTCAAATGTTTGAAAGGGTATTTCTCACAATATAATCAGCAGGATTCATGATTTGAAAAGTAGAATTATTTAACGGATCTTGATCATAAAAAGCTTTATATAAGTCAGTAGCAAAAGGATATTTTGTTCCTGGTTTTAAATGAGTCGAATCATTAAAATAAGTATTGCCATCAATTGTGGCAGGTAGATAGTTAGCATTAGAAGCTAAGGTTGATAATGTTAAAGGATTTCCTAATAATCAATCCATAAATAGTTTGACAGTTGCTTCTTTTTCCTGATAGTTTTTTCCAACAGACTTGAATCCACCAATCCCAATTCCTTGACTATAATAAAGGTTATCTCCTCCGTTCAGACTGGCGTTTTTAACAATTGCTAAATCAGTTTTATAGTCATAAGTGGTATTTTTTTGAAAGGCAAATAGTCCTGCACTACTACTAGCAGTGTAAACCATCTTTCCTTTTAAAAATTCATTGGAGGTGTAAGTTTTTACTCCTCCTTTAATCATTGAAGTCGTAAATAATCCACTCTTTTTTCATGATTCAAAATAAGTCGCAATTTGGGGGTTAATATTGTAGCGAAGGTCATAATTTTGGTATTTGTCTGTGGTGCGATATGAAAAGGTAAAGTTAGGATTATCAGTAGTACCAACTGCTTTACTGTTGTTGTTTTGACTTAAGTAAAGCTGGTTGGGCAAATCATCAAAACCAATTAATGGATCCTTTTTATCAATTTCGAGTTCTTGACCTTTTTTGATAATTTCATCTAAATCTTGATAACTTAGAGAATTGAGTTTTTTAGTATCTCAATCAAACCCTAATTCCTTTAAACGTTTAACGTTGACAACTCCACAATCAAAACTTTTATATAAGGGTAATCCTAATAACTTTTGTTCGCTACCAAATTCATACTCGGCTAATAAGTTTGGATTATAATAATGAGCATAATCACTAAAACTTCGCATATTCTTTCTTTGACTAGAAGCATTATAAATTGGTAGATTGGATGGTTTGGTTAGGTATAAATCAGGAAGTTGATAATTACTAATTGTTTTAGTTAAAATGTCTTTGTTATCCCAAAAGATTCTAATTTTAGGCAATTTTTTATCAGTTAAGGTTTGGTTAAACTCGTCTTGTAAACCACTTCAAGCTTGAAATGGCCGACCACTTTGAGCCATCACATCAGCACTTAAAACTACTTGAACTTGGTCATCGCGTTTTGGATGAAAGGGAGTTAAAGCTAAAGTTGCTACCACGCCCCCAATTAAAGGAAGAGAAATTAATAAACTTAAAGTTATTTTTTTCATTCTTTTAAGATTCCTTTCATCAGTTGACGATTTAACCCAATAAAGAGCACAAAAATTGGTGCCATTGATAAAGTGGTGGTAGCCATTTTTAAATTAACTGTACTTACCACTTTATCAATATGAGCAACCTTACCATAACTATTAACTAAAGTGATTGGATCAATGGTATTAATCTTGTATAAGAGCACAGGAATGGTCGCTCACTTTGAATTTGGTTGGAGAATTAAAACAGGTCAAAGCGTACTATTTCAACTGGTGATAAAACATAAAATAAAACTGGTAATGATTGAAGGTAAAATTGCTGGCAGGGCGATGGTTCAAAAAAACTCGTTACTATTCATCCCATCAGCTAAAGCGGCTTTTTTGGTATTTACTCCGATACGATAAAAAGTACTGCGAAACTGATAAATCGTAAAGACATTTCCGACAAAGGGTCAAATTAAAGCAAAGGGAGTGTTTTGTCATCCTAAATTACTATTAAAGATGAAGCGACCTAATAATAAACTTTCAAAAGGAATTGCCATTAAGGCTGTGAAGATTCACATGACGATTTTACCTACTCACGTTTGGTAATAATATAAGGCAAACCCGCCCATTGCAGAAAAAAACATTTGCACCAAGGCTAAACAAAGTGTGGTTCACAAACTGTTTAAAAAGTAGCGTCAAATCGGGTTTCCATCACTTTTAGCAATTGCAAACAAAACCTTATAAGCGTCTGTAGTTCAGTGATGGGGCCAAAGCTTATTACCACTTGCTAGTTCATTAAAACTCTTGAAACTAGTAATAATCATGAAGAAAAAAGGACTAATTACCAGAAGAGCTCCCAGTGTTAGTAAGCCTATTGTGCTGAATTTTTTTATTTTTTTCATAGTTAGTCTTTTTCTTTCTAGTTCAGATTAAACGGTTAATAATAGTCAAGATTAGGATAAAAAACATCAGGGTTACTGATGATGCCCCAGCCTTACCATAGTTTTGAAATTCATTAATTTGTGAATAAATGTAATAAACAATTGTGTGTCCACCTTTTGCTACGGATTGATCATAAGAAAAGAACAAACCAAAGGGGAGAAATTTAAAACCATTAATAATCCCGGTGGTTAACGAATAGAGAATAACGGGAAATACTTCAACAAGATCGATTTTAAAAAATTGTTGTCAGTTAGGAATTCCATCCGCACTTGCAGCCCGATAAAGGTTTTTATCAACAGCAAGAAAGGCGCTGGTAAACATGATAATCCGAAATGGTAGCGCGCCAAAAGTACCAAAAACAATAAGAATTACTTTAATCGTAGCGTCATTTTGGTTTTGGGGAGCAAACAAAACTTGAAAGATCATTCCAATTGCTAAGGTTGAGGTTAGAAAGGGGAGAAAAAAAGCTGATTGTAAAATTCTTGGATGAGCTAGTTTAGAAATTCCCTTAGCAATTAATAAACTGATAAATAAAGTTAAGGGAATCGCACAAACTGTATAAATTGTCGTATTGATTAAAGCGTTGGTAAAGTTGACATCAACAAAGATTTGTTTAAACTGGTAAAAAGAGAACTGATACAATCCTGAATTTGGACGACCGTTAGTAGCATTGTGAAAGACGACATAAATAGGAAAAGCTGCAAAAACCAAAATAAAAGCCAATGCTGGAAATAACCAGTTTAGTTGATAGATTCACCCATATTTAGGCTTCATGGATTAATTCCCCCTTCAAATCAAAATAAAGTACTTTATTAGAACTTAAGAAAAATTCTTCGTTTGGTAATGTTCGGGTGTTGATGTTAAACCCGTTTGATAGTTTTAATTTAAAGTGACTACCTAGGTTTTCGATGTGTTTGATTTTTACTTGACCAAATTGATATTCCCCATCATCATTGAGTTTCAAGTTTTCTGGTTTTACTCCTACATAACCTGTTGAAGTTTCAAGAATGTTAGTTTCACCTATGAACTTAGCAACTCAGGTATTAATTGGGCGATTATAAATTTCGTATGGTTTACCAAATTGAACAACTTCCCCATCCTTCATCACATAAATATAATCACTAATAGAAAGTGCTTCTTCTTGATCATGAGTAACTAGAAGGGTAGGGATTTTTAGTTTTTTAATTAAATCATGAACCCAATCTCGGGTTGAAACCCTTAGGTTGGCATCAAGAGCACTAAACGGTTCGTCTAATAATAAAATTGAAGGAGTTTTAACAATCGCTCGGGCTAAAGCTACCCGTTGCTTTTGTCCTCCTGAAAGAGTGGCAACATTTTGCTTGACGTGTTTTTCTAAACCTACCAGTTTAGCATATTTTGTTGCTTGTGTTTTTTTATCTTTCTGGTTGCGAATCGGAGTCATGATGTTTTGCAAAACAGTTTTGTTGTTATATAACGCATAATCTTGAAAGACAACTCCAATTCTGCGTTTTTGGGTGGGAAGGTTATTTCATACCTGGTTGTTATAGTTTAAACTACCACTTTTAACGTCTAAAAATCCAGCAATGACATTTAGAGTAGTGGTTTTCCCTGAACCTGATGGTCCCAGAATCGAGACGATTTCCCCACTTCTGACCTCTAAATTAACATCTTTTAAAATTTGACAATTAACCTTTTCTAAGGCTAAACAATAAGAAAATTGCGAATCAAAATCGTTCACAATCTGAATTGCAAGCTCAGGTTTTTTATCCTTAGCATGGTTTCTTTTTCACTGTTTCTTTTTCATGTTTTTGATTTTACTGTAAATAGGGGGGTTTAGCACTGTTGATTTTACAGTTCGAGATCATTAGGCAGAGAAAAAAAGGAATAATTTTTCAGGTAAATATATTAGAAAAGAACAAGTTTCCAATTGAAAGAACAAATTTTTCAATTGGAAACTACTCTGGAAAAAATGGAAAAACTTTTTTAAAGTTTTTTGTTCTTAACTGTTTCTTAAACGAGTTTTGTTAAAATGAAAGCATACAAGGAGAATTGAGTTCATGGAAAATTATAGATTGCGTTATGCCCCTAGTCCGACAGGGTATCTACATATTGGAAATACGAGAACAGCATTAATGGATTATTTGTTTGCGAAACATTATCAGGGAGAGTTTATTTTAAGAATTGAGGATACTGATTTAGAGCGTAATGTTGATGATGCGATTAGTTCTCAATTTAGTAATTTAATGTGGTTAGGGATTGTTCCTGATGAGGCGATTGTCGAAGCAAATTCGCCAATTAGTCAAACTAAATATGACCAATTAGTAGCTAAGTATGGTGAATACCAACAATCAAAAAAGTTTAGTCACTATGAACAGTTAGCTCATGACTTAGTTAATAATAATAAGGCTTATCATTGTTTTTGTACACCCCAAGAGTTAGAACTTGATCGTGAAGTCCAAATTGCTCAAGGTAATCCTGCTCCAATTTATAACCAGAAGTGTAGAGTTTTATCTTCAGAACAAGTGCAAGCAAACCTGGATGCGAAGAAACCTTATTCAATTCGTTTTAAAGTTCTTCAAAAAAAGGAATATGCTATTGATGATTTAGTGCGGGGACGAGTTAGCTTTGATTCACAAAACATTGGTGACTTTGTGATTTTAAAAACAAATAAAATTGCTACTTATAATTTTGCTGTAGTGGTTGATGATCATGATATGAAGATTAGTCATGTTGTTCGGGGTGAAGAACATATCTCCAATACTCCCCGTCAGTTAATGATTTATGAAGCTTTTGGTTGAGATGTGCCTGTGTTTGCCCATCTAACTTTAATCGTTGATGAAAACCATAAAAAACTTTCAAAGCGTTCAGGTAATGCTCTATTCTTTATTGAGCAATATAGAACTCAAGGTTATTTGCCTCAAGCGTTATTTAACTATATCGCTTTATTGGGATGATCACCAAAAGGTGAACAAGAAATTCTTTCTAAAGCAGAGTTGATTGCTCAATTTGACCCCCAACGTTTTAGTAAGTCACCAAGTACATTTGATTTAAAAAAGTTACAATGAATGAATTCGGTTTATATGAAAAAGATTAGTGAAGTTGAGTATCTAACTTTTATTAAACCTTTTATTGATAAAAATAAGTTTCCTTGAGAAGAGAAAGATGTTGACCTGGTTTGACTAGATGCAGTTTTATTGTTATTTAAAAACGAAATTGAATATGGAGAACAAATTAATAATCATCTTGGTTTATTTTTCAATCAAACCAAGTTTAGGAGAGAAGATTTAGCAGAAATTAAAACTTTTGGTGACTTTAGTCAATTAATTGACATTTTAGAAGACCAGTTAAACAATCTAGATACTTGAAAAGTAGAGTCAATTCAAGAATTGATTAAGAAGGTTGGAATTGAAGCAGAGAAAAAAGGAAAAGCTTTGTTTATGCCCATCAGATTATTTACTACAAAAAGTCTGCACGGACCAAGTCTTGCCCAAAGTCTGTACTTGTTAGGAAAAGCACAAGTGATGGAAAACATTCGCATAGTAAAGGAACAAAATCATGACTAAGAAGAAAAGTTTAATTATTCGCGATGCAGTTCATGGTGATATTTATTTTGACCATCCTGTGTTTGCTGAATTAATTGATAGTGCAGAATTTCAACGTCTCCGTAGGGTTGCTCAACTTGGTGGTGCTCAATTTGCTTATCCTACTGCCACGCACACGCGTTTTACCCATTCGATTGGTGTTTATTGAGTGATTAAAATGTTTTTAAAAAATCCTCAAATCAGCAGTGCTTTAACTGTTCACGACCAAGAGTTGGTTTTAATTGCAGGGTTATTACACGATCTTGGTCACGGTCCGTTTTCTCATAGTTTTGAAAACATTACTAACCTTCACCATGAAGAATACTCTCAAAAAATTATTGTTAATCCTCAAGGTAACATCGCTTTGATTTTAAATAAGTACGGTTATAATCCTCAAGATGTAGCTGATATTATTCAGGGAGTTTATCCTAACCAAATTGTTAATTTACTAGTTAGTAGTCAACTCGATGCTGATAGGTTAGATTATTTGAAACGTGATGCTTATTTTGCGGGAGTCAACTATTCTTCACTTGATGTGAGTTGGTTAATTAATAATGCGATGGTAGTTGATCAAAAAATTGCTTTTAATTCTAAAGCAATTTATGCGGTTGAATCATATCTTTTAGGACGCTATCACATGTTTAAACAGGTTTATAACCATAAAATTTCACTTGCTTTTGATGCTTTGATTCAAGTTTGATTTAAGCGAATCAAGGATTTATATCAATTAAATTATCAGTTTGTTCATCCTCGCATCCTTTACTTTTTTGAAAGTTTGTTAAAAGGTGAAGAACTGAGTTTAGAACGTTATTTGCAGTTAGATGATTTTACAATGGATGAAATTTTTAAGTTAACTGCTAGTGAGAGTGATTTGATTCTTGCAGATTTATCAACCAAAATTCTTAACCGTCAGTTCTTTAAAATTTATAAAGAAAACGAAATTGATAAGCAAACAATTCAATCAAGGTTGAGAAAACAAAATTTAGATCCTACCTATTACACTTTTCAATCAGAACCTAAAAAACTTTATGTTTATCAAAACGAACATGTTGGAGGTAAGGATGAAGAAATCTATTTTTACCAAAATGACAAGCAATTAATTACTCTTAGTGAGCTATCAGAATTGAATAGTTCTTTTGAAAAAATCAACAAAGAAAAAGTGCAACAATATATTTTTATTTTTTAAATATTAGTGTAATATAAAGAAATGATTTTACTAAAGGAGCGAAGTGATGGCTAAGTTATCCAATGTGGAAATTGCCTACCAGTTTTTACAAGATCATCCCGAAGGAGTAGAGTTCAATACGGTTTGGAATGAGATTGTCCCTAATATTCATGCTGATAATGAAGATAAAAGTCGCTTAATTGCTGACTTATATGCTGACATGGTGCTTGATAATCGGTTTGGATTAACAAGCGATGGGAAGTGAGCATTAAAAAGTTCACTTAGTCTTGATGACGTTAAGAGAAAATATGACTTTGTTGATTCGTTTGATTATGACGCCGATTTTGATGATATTGATGATGAGGAATTACCTCATGAGCATAGCGACGATTCTCTTGATGGCGAAGAAACTAACATCGATGAGGATGAGGACCAAATTACTGATTTTGATAGTGAAGACTCATACGATGACCACGACGACAACTAGTTGTTAGAACCTATGTTTTAACGACTATTTTTATTTAAAGGAGAAAATAATGGGTAAAGGAACAAAATTTATTTTTATCACAGGAGGAGTGGTTTCTGGTTTAGGGAAAGGAATTACTGGGTCTTCTTTGGGTCGATTGTTAAAGAATACTGGTTTAACCATTTTTATGCAAAAAATGGATCCTTACTTAAACATTGATCCTGGAACGATGAGTCCTTTTGAACATGGTGAAGTTTATGTCACTGATGATGGTGGAGAAACTGACCTTGATTTAGGTCATTATGAACGTTTTATTGATACAAATTTAAATAAACAGTCTTCAACTAGTGCGGGAAAAATCTATGAAGAAGTTTTGACTAAAGAACGCAAGGGTGATTGAGGAGGAAAAACTGTTCAAGTCATTCCCCACATCACTGACGCAATTAAGCAAAAGATTTATCGTGCTGGTGAAAGTTCGCAAGCTGATGTCATTATTACTGAAATCGGAGGTACGGTTGGTGATATTGAATCTCAACCCTTCATTGAAGCAATTCGTCAGGTGCGGATGGAATTAGGAAGAGAAAACGTTTTATTTTTACATGTTGGTTTGTTACCTTATCTTTCTGCTTCTAAAGAATACAAAACTAAACCAATTCAACATTCAGTAAAAGAATTATTGAGTTTAGGAATTCAACCAGATGTGATTATTACCCGTTCAGATAAACCTGTTGAAGTTGATTTACTAAAGAAGATTTCCTTATTTTGTAACATTCCTTTAAACAATGTAATTCAAAATACGAATGCAGACACTATTTATAAAGTTCCATTAGAATTGGCAAGTCAAGACTTACATAAAATTGTCATTGACCAGTTAAAACTAACTCCGCCCCACGAGTTGGAAATGAAAGAGTGAAATAACTTTGTTGACAAAATTAATGGTGTTCAAGGTGAAATTACTATTAGTGTAGTTGGAAAGTATGTTGACTTACCAGATGCTTATCTTTCAGTGGTGGAATCTTTAAAAATTGCTGGTTATGAAAACCATCGCCAAGTTTTGATTAAATGAATTCAAGCTGAAGTATTATCTGCAGATAATGTTGATAAGTATTTAGGCAATGCCCAAGGAATTTTAATCCCTGGGGGTTTTGGTTCTCGGGGTGTTGAAGGAATGATTTTAGCATCAAGTTATGCTCGTGAACACAACATTCCTTATTTGGGAATTTGTTTGGGAATGCAAGTAGCTACAATTAGTATGACTCGTGATTGGTTGAATAAACCTCAAGCCACTTCAACAGAATTTGATTCAAAGACTCCTGATCCGGTTTTTGACTACATTCGTGGCGTTAATCAAAAAACTCTTGGAGGAACTTTACGTTTAGGAAGTCAACCTACCCAATTAAAGCCAGGTAGCTTAGCCCACGAGTTGTACCAAAGTGATGTTGCTCACGAACGTCACCGCCACCGCTATGAATTTAATGCTGAACTTTATAAAAACGATTTAGAAGCTAAGGGAGCAATTTTTTCAGGAATTTATGAAGAAAAACAACTCTATGAAATTGTAGAAATTCCTAGTCATCCCTTCTTTATTGCTTCTCAGTACCACCCTGAATTTACTTCTCGTCCTAACCGTCCTAACCCTTTATTTAACGGGTTCATTCAAGCAATTGTTAAAAAGAGCGAAAATAATTAAATTATTGACTTTTAAAGGTCAATTAATAATTGTCTTTTACCAATAAAGAGATACAATCTCTAAGTAGATAAAGAATAGTTAACAATAATCGATAGAAATGAGGTTTCTTTAAAGAAATGGAATTACTCTTAACTCCTGAAGAGATTGAACATCAGATTAAAGACACTGCAATTGGTGAGAGAAAGGTCGCAATCACGACTAAGCGGATGGATGTTTGACAAAAGAGTCAAAAAATAGAACTGCAAGACCAGTATGATCAAGCAGTTAGAAAAATTCAAATTGCTTTGTTAAAGAAAAAGAATCAAGTAGAACTTTCTAAGTATCGTTTGAAAGCTAGAGAAAGTTTAGCTGATTTTGATGTCTATCAAGCAAAAATTTTAGAAATTAAAACTAGTAAAATTGATGCTAAACTTGACCAAGCGAAGTTTAATCATGATTTAGAGGTGAAAAAACTTCACCATTCTCAAGATGAAAAGGTTACTCTTTTAAACCAAGCCTCTACTAAATTAATTAATAATTTAAAGGAAAATAAGGATTTAACAACAGTTTTAGCCACGATTAATGCTAAACACGATTTGAAGATAAAAGAAGTTGAACTGCAAAAAGAAAGTCGTTTAACTTTGATTAAAAATCACTACGATCAAAACTTTGCTCGTCTTGATGGAAATAGGCTTCGTAGTCTAAAGGTAAACCAAGAAAAACTTCATCGTCTTGAAGTTGATAATGTTGCAGAGATTAATCAGGATTATGTTCTTGAAATTGAACAAATTGAGGCTCAAACTGCTAAAAGATTTAAGAATGCTGATGCTAGTTATGAGAAACTAGTGCGTTTTTATGCGCGAGGAAATGAATGAAAGTTAAAAAAAATTGCCAACCGTAAACAAAAGAATTTAGCATCAATCCAGAATTATCATGATATCCAGATCATGAAGGCGCAACAAAGAAGAGATGATGCAATTAAGGTTAATCAGGAAAAACTTGTTCAATTTAGAGAAACTTATGCTCAATTGGTGGAATCAATTAATACTAAGTTTATTAAAGAAAGTCAAATTCTTGAAGAACAAACTACTAAAAGAATTGCTAAAGCGAACCTTGATTACCAAAAAGATCTTGAGTTTTATCACGCTAAGCAAGAGGTTTTATTAACAAGTGCTAAGCAACGAGATTATCAAGGTTTTGACCAGAAAAAAGTTGCAATCGAAACGAAGTTTAAAACTCGAACTGAAAAGATTCAAAATCGTACTTTGAAAAAAATAGCTAGTTTGGATAAAAAACTTGACCAAGCATGAGAAAAACATGATAAAAAACTGGCAATTTTAGAAGGTACTCATATTGTTAAAGCTCAAAAGGGTCACGACCGTTTTTTAGTAAAACCACCTTTAACTGATAATGAGTTAAGAAAATTACAATTAACTAATAATGCAATCATTAACGATTTAAAAGAGTACCAAGTTAGCCAAATTGGTAAGTATGAACACCAAATCGACTTGTTGACTCAAAATTTAAACCAAGGAATGATTGATATTGATGATGGAGTAAAGTCAAATGTTGATCAAGCTTCAAAAACCAATATTAGTAAGGTCAACCGTAAGTATGACAAGAAAAACTTTAAGGCTAATTACCAAAAAGAAGCTAATAAATTGATTGAAGAAGACCGATGAAACCATCACTCTGCTCACCAATTGCTAGTTGATCTTTATAATCGTTCTGATAAAAACTATACTCCAGTTTCAATTTTGACAACTGACCTTTATCAAGGACAGAAAACCAAATTCCAAAACTGATGATTAAGTATCAGAATTAAGTATGCTCGTTGTCGCGAATGAAGTTTCAAAGAGTGAATTAGTTTAAAAATTTGGGGAATGCCAGTTTATGTTTATGCTGTTTTGTTTGGAATAATGGCTGCAGTATTGGCTACTGGCTATGCAGAAGTTAATATGATGTACCCAGCCTTTCTTTTGTTTACAATTGCCATTATTGGTGGAACAATCTTTAGTAAGGTGCCAATTTGAAATAAATACCTAGGAGGAGCAGTTATGGGTTGTCTCTTCATTGGTGCATTCCTAGTTTATTTCAATGCTATTCCCAAAGATGGTGATGTTTATAAAAGTATTAAGACTTGGTTTAATAGTCAAGGTTTCTTAGACTTTTATATCTCAGTTATCTTAATCTGTGCAGTGATTGTTGTTCCCCGAAGAATTTTATTAAAAGCATTGGGAGGATTTATCATTATCCTAGCGATTGGTTCTTTGGCTGGTGCTGGAACTGGAATTCTGGGAGGATTAATGGTCGGATTCTCTTCAAAGAAAACCATTATTAACTATATTCTCCCAATTCTAGGAGGAGGAAATGGTGCTGGTGCGGTGCCAATGAGTCAAGTTATTGGTAATAACTGGGGTCAAGCTGTAGGAGATGCTTGATACTCAAAAGCAATTGCAATTACTGTTATTGCTAACATCTTTTCAATTTTATTTGCTGCAATTCTTTCAGGAGTAGGAAGAGCAAAACCAGAAATGTCAGGAGGAGGAAACTTATCAAGAAGTAATATTCATATTATTGAAGATAAGGTACAACTAAAAGATCGTAATACTGCAGCTGCTCTGGTAATGGTTTTAGGAATTTATGTGCTTTCAACGATTATTTCGAGTCAAATTTTAACCAAAGACCGGATTCATATCACCTTACCAAACTACGCGTGAATGATTATTATTTGTTTAGCCTTAAACTTTACTAATGTTATTCCGCGTGATATGAAAGCAGGAATGGAAAAAATCCAAACCTTCATTTCAAAACAAACTACTTGATTAGTAATGTTGGCAATCGGAATTACCAGCATTGATTTAAAAGCTTTTGTTAATGCGTTGACTGGTGAAACTTTCTTAATTACCTTGTTAACTTGTCTTGGTGCTACTTTAATCCCGATGCTATTAGCGAAATTATTTATGTTTTATCCAGTTGAGGCAGGAATTACAGCTGGATGTTGTATGACAGCTCAGGGGGGCGCTGGAGTAATTGGAGTTTTAGGAGCATCAAACCGGATGAAACTGATGCCTTATGGACAAATCTCAACCAGAATTGGGGGCAGTGTTGTCTTGATTATAGCTTCAGTGCTCTTCTCTAGTTGAAACCCACAGGTGTTTGCCTAAAATCGTGAAAAAGTTTTAAAATTGAGTTAGAAGAAAAGAGGAAATGGAATGAAAATTACCAAAAAAGTGATGAGTGGAAGTGTCGAATCTGGGGATATTTTAGTAACTTTTGAACCAAGTGAAAACCAAGGTTTAGATATTAGATTAACTTCTACTTTTGATAAACAATACCACAACAATATTTTAGAAGTTGTTCGACAAACTTTAAAAGAAAACAACATTGACCAGGGTGTGGTAATTTTAAACGATCAAGGTGCGTTGCCAGGAGCAATCAAGGCCCGAGTTTTAACTGCCATTCAACGGATGGGAGAAACCAATTAATGAAAGGTTGAACCAGAACTACACCAAGAAAACACATGCTTTTTGTTCCAGCAAACAAACCAGCTAATTTTCGTGATTTGCCAATTTATCATCCAGACACGGTGATGTTTGATTTAGAAGATGCAATTTCTTTTAGTGAGAAAGATTCTTCACGCTTAATGCTAAGAGAAATGTTAAAAACTCTTGATTACAATACTTATGGAATTGAGGTTTGTGTCCGAATCAACGGGATTGAGACGCCATGATACGAACTTGATATTGCTGCTTGTATTGAAGGTGGGGTTAACATGATTCGTTTGCCTAAAACTGAAAGTGCTGCTGATATTCAACAAACTGTTGCTTTATTAGAAAAGTACGAACAACAATTTAAAGCAGATAAAACTTTAATTTTTGCTGCAATTGAATCAGCAAAAGGGGTTTTAAATGCTAATGAAATTTGTCAAGCCTCAGAACGGGTTGTAGGATTAGCATTAGGTGGAGCTGACTATTTAGTTGACATTCACGGAACTAAAACTGCTCCTAACCGCCAAGAGTTATTGTATGGTCGTCAACACCTAATTCACGTTGCTCATGCTCATAAAATTGATGTTTTTGATGTGATTTATGGTAATACTGCTGATGAACAAGGTTTTATTGAAGAAACCAAGTATGCTTTTGGTTTAGGTTTTTCTGGAAAATCATGTATTCACCCCAACCAAGTGCGTTTAATTAACAACATTGTTTGTCCTACTCCTGACCAAGTAAAATACGCTGTGGGAATGGTTAACGCCTTTAATGAATCAGTAAAAAAAGGTCAGGGAGTATTTTTATACCAAGGAACGATGGTTGATAAACCAATTGTAGAAAAGCAACAAGAAATTGTTGCTTTAGCAAAAGAATTTAACTTATTGAGGGGAGATGAAATCAATGAGTAAGTATGTTAATGAAAAACGCTTATCACAAAAAGTACTTGATTCAATTAAAGGATTGGACTACCCTCTAGTAGCTTTTGATCCAGAACATGAACACGTTAGTCAGGTTAGCGCTGCTAAAAAAACTTTAGCAACACACGGGATTCGCCGAGATAAAGTTGTCGATTTGAAAACTGCCATTAAAAATTCAGGGTTGAGTGATGGCATGACAATTTCTTTTCACCACCACCTTCGTGGGGGAGATATGGTTGTTAACCAGGTGATGCAAGTTATCAAAGAGTTGGGAATTAAGGATTTAACGATTGCAGCCTCTTCTTTTACTGGTGCTCACGATTTTTTAACTAGTTATATGGATGAAGGAATTGTTAGTGGAGTCCAAACTAGTGGGTTGAGAGATAAACTTGGTGAATACATTTCTAGTGGGAAATTGAAAAAACCAGCAATCATTCGTTCTCATGGAGGAAGACCTCGAGCAATTGAAGCTGGTGATTTAAAAATTGATGTCGCCTTTTTAGCAGCTTCAAGTGCTGATGAAATGGGTAATGCTAACGGGTCATTGGGAAAAGCACCGTTTGGAAGTATTGGTTATGCTTTAACTGATGCGCAATATGCTGCTCAAACCATTGTGATTACTGATACTTTACTCCCATTTCCTAATCCTGAAATTGCTCTTTCTCAATCTTTGGTTGATTGAGTAGTTGTCATCGATTCAATTGGGGATCCTTCTAAAATTGCTGGAGGGGCAATTCGCTTAACTTCTTCACCCAAAGAAGAAATTATTGCCCAAAATATCGCTACAGTAATTACTAGTCTTCCTGAATTTAAAGACGGGTTTTCAATCCAAATGGGAACTGGAGGAGCTTCACTTTCTTCAATTACCCCAATTAAAAAAGCGATGTTAGAACGTAACATCAAAGGTGGTTGGTGTTTAGGAGGAATTACTAGTTATCAAGTAGCTCTTTTAGAAGAAGGTTTGGTTCAAGGATTGTATGATGTCCAAAGTTTTGATGCTGGGGCTGGTCAATCAGTTCACAAAAACTTGTTAACCCACCACGTGATCTCTGCTTCTCAGTATGCTAATGGTCAAAATGGTTCACCATTTGTTAATCGTCTTGATTTTGTCATTCTTTCAGCTTTAGAAGTTGACCTTAACTTTAATGTCAACGTAATTACTGGATCTGATGGAGTAATTCGTGGAGCTAGCGGAGGTCACTCTGATACGGCTGCAGCAGCAAAAGTAGCAATTGTCGCTTTACCATCAATTCGGGGAAGACTTGCTTGTGTAGTTGATGAAGTCCAAACTATTATCACTCCTGGAAAGAGTGTTGATGTCGTGGTCACTGATTTAGGAGTGGCGATTAATCCGTTAAGAACTGATTTAATTGAAATTTTAAGTAAGACTAGTTTGAAATTAATGAGTTTAGCAGAAATGAAAAACTTTGCTCAACAAATTGTAGGTACTCCTGAACTAATTGAGTATGACTATAATCATCCAGTAGCGGTTGTAGAATATCGCGATGGTTCAATCAATGATGTCATCTATAAAACCAAGGTTAACAATGAATAGTGAAATGCTGTTTGTTAAGTTAACAATGGATGCTCCCCTTTTGAGTGCGCGAGAATTGCGCACTCTTGTTTTGTTTCGGTGTTTAGAACAGGGTTATGTTGTGGTGACCTTAACCTTAAATATTCCTGGCTTGTTAAAAAATACCCCTAAGAGTCAAGGGTTTTTTCATCACTATTATTATCAGGTTAACAAACTTTTAGAACAACAATTTAAACTTGAACAAAGGTTTAATTGAACTGATCCAAGTGGAGTGATTGGTTATTTTCTTTTGGATGGAAAAAGTGATTCTAGAATAGTTAAACAATTACTTTTAAACTATGAAGAAAGTTTAAAAGTACAAGGACAATTGCTTGACCTTGATGTTTATCAGCGGTCAAAAACAAAAGTTGGGCGGAAACAACTTAATTATCAAGTAAGAAAGTGTTTTTTGTGTAACCAACCAGCCAAAGAATGTGCAGTCAGACAAGTTCATTCTAAAAAGGAACTACAAGATTTTCTTGACCAATTTTTAGTAATTGATTCTTCTTGAAATGATGATCTGATGATTGTAGAAGAACAAGAACTTGATGAAGTTAGTTTTTATCAAGACTTTTTTAACCAGAATCAAGAAACTAATAAGCAAGTGTTAGAATCTTTGCAAATCGCTTTAGCTAAACCAGATTTTGATGATCTTGAACAAATAGCAAGCTTGATTCATTTGGTCGATCAGATTTGCTTAATTTTAAGTCAGCAAAGTTATAATTTAAAAAAAGCAAACCAAACTCTTGAGCAAAGATTTTTGTTTCGCTATGAATTGCTAAGAAAATTTAGCAACAAATCTTATTGTTAGAAAGGTAAGTATGATGAATAATTTTCAATTAGAAGTGGTTGATTTAAAGAACACCGCAGCATTACAAGAAGTTAAAGATTTTTTAACAAAATTTAGTTTAAAAATGGATGATGTTGATCACACTGTAGTAATTAAGGACGAAAATCACCAGATTATCGCTACTTGTTCGAAGTTGTTTAACTTAATTAAGTGTGTTGGGGTGGATAAGGAATATCGTGGTTATGAACTTGCTAACAAGTTAGTAACTTATTATTTAAATATTATCAACGACGAATATGATGAAGCTTTTATTATTACCAAACCAGAATATAACGGGTTATTTCAAAGTATGGGATTTGGAAGTTTGTTTGAAAATGATCAAATTGCTTTTCTGACTTCAAGAATGGATAAAGTTCGTGACTATCAAGCTTATTTGTCCAGAGAAGTTAAAGCAGGGATTAACGGGGTTGTTGTGATGAATGCTAACCCGTTTACTAATGGTCATTTAGCATTAGTGGAAACTGCAGCAAAACAAGTTGATAACCTTTACCTTATTCCTGTGTTAGAAAATTTAAGTTTTTTTACTTATCAGGAACGAAAGGTAATGATTGAACAAGGAGTTCAGGATTTAGTGAATGTTAAGGTCTTGAATGGTTGTCCTTATATTATTTCTAAAAGTGTTTTTCCTAGTTACTTTCTTAAGTCGAGTGAAGCAGTAATTCAAGCTCAAACTCAACTGGATGCCAATTTGTTTGTCAAACTTTTCAAAGACCCACTAAAAGTGAAAAAGCGTTTTTTAGGTAGTGAACCTATTTCTCATACCACTGATGTTTATAACCAAACTTTAACCACAATCTTAGAAAAAAATAACATCGAAGTGATGATTATTCCTCGAGTGGAATTTAATCATCAACCAATTAATGCTAGTGAAGTTCGTGCTTCTTTAGTTAAGGGTGATTGAAACTTGATTGAAAAGATTACTCCTTTAACTACAGTTCAATTCTTAAAGGAATTAGATTTAACCCCAAGGTTAAAAGCTAATTTGGATAAAATTTATAAAGATAACTAGTAGTTACTAAAAATAAGCAAATCAACCAAAACTAAGAGATCAGCGCTTCCTCCTGGAGAAATATTGTTTTTAATTGCTCAATTATTAAATGTTTCTATTTCAGCAGTTGCTTGTTGATAATTAGTTTGAAGTTTTTTTAAAAGAATTGAAGCACGAATTTGAACTTTACGATAAGAACTAATTCCAATCTTGCTAATTAAAGTAGTATCTTCAATATGAACCAAGAAATAAAGGAGTAAAGTAAAGTTAACTTCGTTTTCTGCTAATTGTTGGTTAACAAGAAGTTGGTAATAGAAATCATAAGCATCAAAAACAACTTGATAACCACTTAAAGCGGTTTGTCGAGCGCCATTTATCCCTTGTTGATAAAATGCCAAGCCTTTAGTATTAAGATTTCCTTTGAAATCTTCTTTTAAAGGAAAACAAAAAGTTTTGATTTCAGGAATAATTTTTGTTTTATCTCGATTCTTTAACAGGCAATAATAAAAGATTCCTAAAGCAAAAATTAAACCTTTATGAGTATTAATTTGATTGGTTTGTTCCAACATTGCGTGTTCGTATTTCAAGCCAATGGTACGTAAATCAAGAAAAGTTTTGATTTCATTTAAATTCTTTTCAATTGCTTGTAAGTAAGCGGGGAAAACTTCATAACTTTTATAAAAATCATTGATATCCATATCCTTGTGAGATCCAGAGTTTATTTTACTGACTAGTCCTAAACTTGGATAACTTTCCATTTCGCTTTTAATTGCTTTCAATGCTGCTTGGTAATAAACCTTTTTGTTTGGCATTTACGCTCCTTTTTAATGACTTAATTTTATAATAAGGTTTTAAAAAAGCAGTTTATAACACCAAAATAATTAACTTTAAGTTAATTATTTTTCTATCGAATTTAAAAAGTTTTAGTTCATTCTTACTAGGAATTGAACAAAATAGTGAGAGCTATTCTTATTTTGTTGTTCTTGATTGGAAAAACAATGAAACCTTTTCCAATTCTGTTGTAATCGATGGACAAAGATATGAAAATTTTGAGGTTTTAAAAGAAGTTTTGATTAGTAATTTCTTTGCTTTTGCTAACTAAAAACCTTGATCTGATTATTCTTTAAAATTTCCTTAGTTTACTATATAATCTTAGGCGAGTTAGTTAGCAGAAGTTAACTCTTTGGTACGTGCTGTGCCTAAAAAACTAAAATAGGAATGAAAGGTTAGGAAAAAAATATCAGTGGTTGAAAATTGATAGTTTTTTCTTATAAATGTTATGAATAAAATTAACCAACACTTTGAAGAATTTAAAAAGAGTCGAATTTCTACTATTGTTCGTACTGATGATTATGATCATGCTTTAAAGATTATTGAAGGTAGTCGTGAAGGAGGAATTAAGTTTATCGAAATTACTTTAACTATCCCTGATGCTTATAAGTTAATCACTGAGGCAAGCAAAAAATGATCAGACTTAAAGATTGGGGCAGGAACGGTTTTAACTTTGGATCAAGCCAAAGAATCAATCAAAGCAGGAGCTAGTTATCTAGTTGACCCGGTATGTGATGTAGAATTATTGAAATGATGTAATGAGAATGACATTCTTTTAATTGCTTCAGGAGCCACTCCAAGTGAAATGTACAAACTTTCAATCAATGGGGCTAAAATTATTAAATTTTTCCCTGCAATGATTGGAGGACCAGAAATGGTGAAGATGATTAAAAATCCATTTCCCGAGTTCGAATTATTAGCAACCGCAGGACCAAACTTGAGTAATTTAGATGCCTATTATCAAGCGGGTGTGTTAGGGTGTGGCATTACTGCTGATTTAGGTGGAGCTCCAGTTGGTACTACTGTTGAAGAGATTACAACAATTGCTAAAAAGTATATGGCAATTGTAGCGAAATATTTATAAAAGAAGAGGTTTATAATCATGGATAAAAAAACTGGTGCACAATTATTAATTGAAACTCTAATTAACTTTGAAGTTAAGCATGTCTTCACTGTTCCTGGAGCGAAGATCGATAAAATTTTAGATACTTTTAACGATTATCCTGACGCTCCTAAACTAATAGTTACGCGTCATGAACAAAATGCTACTTTCATTGCGCAAGGAATTGGAAGATTGGCAGAAAAACCAGGAGTGGTGTTAGTAACTTCAGGACCAGGGATTTCAAACTTGGCAACAGGCTTGGTCACTGCAACTAGTGAAAATGATCCTGTGTTAGCGATTGGGGGAAGTGTTAATCGTAAAGATGCCTTAAAAAGAACCCACCAATCAATGAATAATGCGGCTTTAATGGAACCAATTACCAAGTATTCGGCAGAAATTACTAGTGTTGATGCAATTTCAGAAGCAATTTCTAACGCAATGCGAATTGCTTCTCAACCCCGAATGGGAGCAAGTTTTCTTTCTATTCCTAACGATGTTCAAGGTGACACTACTAGCAATATTGCACTTTCTCCAGTTGTTCACGATTCGTTTGGTCATGCTGATACCCAAAAGATTGTGAAATTGGCTCAAGAAATTGCAAGTGCAGAATTTCCAGTAGTTTTACTAGGAATGCGGGCACCAGGATATGCTGAAACTGCTGCTATTCGTGAATTTTTAACTAAAGTTAACCTTCCTGTAGTTCAGACTTTTCAAGCTGCAGGAATTATTAACCGTCAGTTAGAAAGTCTTTTGTTTTATGGAAGAGTAGGATTATTTAAAAATCAACCAGGTGATGAGTTGTTAGATAATGCAGATTTAGTTATCACAATTGGTTTTGATCCAATTGAGTATGATACTGAAATTTGAAACAAAGACCACGATAAAAGAATTTTCCATATTGATGAAACGATTGCAGAAATCGATAATTACTACCGTCCTCATACCGAATTAGTGGGAGATATTGCCAAAACAGTCCATAAATTAATGGAAGTTTCTTCACCACGAGTGATTGATATTGAGTCTGAAAGTGTTTTAAAAACTATTAAAGAAAAGTTGAATAAACAACGTGATACTTATCAAGAAGATCCTAATTTGGTCCACCCACTGCATTTTATTCAAGTCTTAAGAAACTTGCTTGATGATTCTGAATTTGATGTTGTTGATGATCAAACCGTGATGTCAGTAGATATTGGTTCAATCTATATTTGAATGGCACGAAATATGAAAGTTTATGAACCTAAAAAGCTTTTATTTACCAACGGAATGCAAACTTTAGGAGTAGCCTTGCCTTGAGCAATGGGAGCAAGTTTCTTACACCCTGGTAAAAAGATGATTTCAATGTCTGGGGATGGAGGATTCTTATTTTCTAGTCAAGAATTAGATACGGCAATTAGAGAGAACTTGAACATTACCCATTTTATTTGAGATGATCATTCCTATAACATGGTTAAGTTTCAAGAAGAAATTAAATATGGCAGAGCAACAGCAGTTGAGTTAGGTAATATTGATTTTGTTGCTTATGCCCAATCATTTGGTGCAAAAGGGTTTAAAGTCGAAAAACCAAGCGAATTAGAAACTATCATGCGGGAAGCTTTAAGTTATCAAGGGGTAGTGGTTGTTTGAATTCCAATTGATTATCGCCAAAACATTGAACTTGGTAAAAAACTTCTAGATAAAATTAATTAGCAGGAGGCAACAATGAAATTAACTTCTTATAGTAGCATCGCTTCTCTTTCGAGTGGTGATTGAGATGGTCACTTTTCTTTGGCCACGATTAAAAAGACTGGTGATTTAGCTGTTGGTACTTTTGATCAAGGTAATGGAGAAATGCTAGCAATCGATGGTGAGTATTATCAATTATTGAGTGATGGGGGTGTGAATTTAGTTCTTGATGAGTGAACCTCTCCTTATGCAGTTAATGTTTTTTTCAATCCTGAGTTTAGTTTAGAATTGAATAATGTTAGTCAAACTGATTATTTAAAAGCGCTTGGGGCAGAAATTGAAAAGCACGGAAATCAGTACATGTATGCTATTAGAGTCACTGGTGATTTTAAACAAATTATTTCCCGAACTGTTAGTTTAATTCCTAAACCTTACCCTACAATTAAAGAAATAAATAATATTCAACGGGTAAGAGAATTTGAAAACATTGTTGAAGGTAATATTGTCGGGTTTTATACGCCTAAATATCTAAATACGGTTAGTGTTGATGGTTTTCACCAACACTTTATTAACCATAATCGTGATTGTGGAGGTCACGTTTTAGATTTTCATGCCAGTTACCTAAAGATTGAATTTGCTAAAGTGAAGGAAGTTAACTTATTAATTAACGACCATTCCTTTGACTATCATGATAGTTTACAATCAGAAATTGAATTGGTTGAAAAAAGTAAATAATTATTCATTAAAACCAAGTTTCACGCTTGGTTTTAATTAACTGCTGTTTATTTTCTGGAACGCTATTATATAATAATAGTTAGAAAAGGAGATAAATATGCCAAAAATTTATAGTAAAAGACTAGTTAATGCTCGCAATATGGTGCATGATGCGTTTAAGAACCACTACGCAATTGGTCATTTTAATATCAACAACTTGGAATGAACTAAAGCAGTTTTAGAAACTGCTCAAAGTACTAATACCCCAATTATTCTTGCAACTTCTGAAGGAGCAATTAAATACATGGGTGGTGTGAAAGTTGTCAGAGGAATGGTTGATGCTTTGATGGAAACTTTAGACATTACTGTGCCTGTGGCGCTGCATTTAGATCATGGTCAATCAGTAGAAATGGCCAAAGAATGTATTGATAATGGTTATTCATCAGTAATGTTTGATGGTTCTCACTTACCATTTGAAGAAAACCTAGCCAAAGCTAAAGAGGTTGTTGAGTATGCTAAACAACATGATGTTTCTGTAGAAGCAGAAATTGGTTCAATTGGTGGTGAAGAAGATGGGGTTGTTGGTGAAGGTGAACTTGGTGATCCTGAACAAGCTAAAAAAATGGTTGAAACTGGAATTGACTTCTTGGCTGCTGGAATCGGAAACATTCATGGTCCTTATCCAGATTGATGAAAAGGGTTAAATTTTGATCAATTGGGAAAAATTGAAGATGCAATCCACTTCCCGTTAGTGATGCATGGTGGGTCAGGTGTCCCCCAAGACCAAGTGGAAAAAGCAATTAGTTTAGGAGTTGCTAAAGTTAATATCAACACCGAACTACAATTAGCTTTCCAAAAGGCTACTCGTGAATATATTCTAGCCAACAAAGATACTGATATGAAAGCTAAAGGGTTTGATCCTCGTAAGCTTTTAAAACCAGGATATCAAGCAATTCAAGCAGAAATGAAGAACTTGATTGAATGAATGGGATCAATTGGTAAAGCTGACCAAATTGAAAAATAATTAATTACTTTTAGCTGTGATTGGGAAAATGACTTTCTAGTCATTTTTTTTTATTGAATAACAAAAGTAAAAAAACCTTATAAACCCGCATAAAATGGGTATAATTAAAAAGATGTAAAGATAAAATAAGAGTTTTATATCGAAATGAAAACATAGTCCAAAGGAGAAAAGATCTATGCCAAAAAAAGATATTCATCCCCAATATTTTGCTGATGCTCAATTTGTTTGTACCACTTGTGGTAATAAATTTATTGCAGGAACAACTAAGGGTGAAGAAGTAAGAGTTGATATTTGTTCAAATTGTCATCCTTTCTTTACTGGGAACCAAAAATTTGCCAACAACCAAGGTCGTGTTGAGCAATTTAAATCTAAATTCACTAAGCGTGATGAAACTAATGCTAAGGCAATGGCTGATTCAAAAGCAAAAAAAGCTGAAAATCAAAAGACTGCAAAAGACAAGAAATAGCAGGATAATTGTTGTAGGGACAAGATTGAATAATACTTGTCTTTTTTTATTGTCTTTTAAAATTTTGTTTAGACTTTTACTTAAAATTTTGATTATTAATTTAGAATATAGATATTAACCACAGGAGGTTAGAAATTTGAGTTATAAAATTACTAATGCTAAATTTCTTAACCCAAAAATTCTGGTCAAAAACTTTGATTTTTCTACAGAAAAAAACACAATTACTCAAGTTCATTTTCAAAATAACCAACAAAAGAAATTATTTACCAGAATCTTGAAAGGTAAAGAACAAATTGGTGAAGGTCGTTTTCTAGTTGATAGTCTTGATTTAGTTAACCCGAAATTTGTGAAGAATCACGCAACCTTCATTCGCACTGATAAATATATTGAACGGTTTATCCCTGCTAAAATCATTTTGGTTTTATCATCATTGTTCGATCCTAGATTTGTGCGAAACGCGCGGATTAAACACTTAAGAACAAAGTATGACTACCTTTCTTTTTTAAGTTCAAAACTAAACTTAACTGATGCGCAATTGAAAGGAAGACTTGATAAAGCAATTTCTGATTTCATTAATAATGAAACTAAGATTGAAGAAAGAGTACTTGGTGAATTTGAGCAACAAATGCACAAGTTTAACCAACAGCAATCTAATGAAGTTTTTTCTAAACAAAATAGTGTGGTTAAAGTTGTTGCTAGATCATATTACAAAGAAAAGATTAAGTTAGTAACCTACAATTTAACCTTAACTTTTTTTCAAGCGTTATATGATGATGTCTACAAGTTTAACTCTTTAAGAAACTCTTGTACGTGTGAGTACAATGCTAAGAAATCTTCAAATAAAGAAGTACGAAAAGTTTGAAAAGAACTCGCTTATCAACAAACTAAGTATGTTGTCAAAAAACAATTAAAATATATCGGTATTAAAATTAGTGAAAACCGAGCTTTAATTACTAGACAAAATTTATTAGTTAACCAGTTAAAAAAACAATTAAATTTAGAACTGAAAAAGTTTTATTTTCGCGAAAAATTTAGTCGTGACCAAGTGAATAACTTTAACAAAATTTTAAATAACTGACGTCGGTTAAATGATGACCAAGTTGAGATTTTTACCAGATCCCAACAAGATTACTTTTTCAAAGCCTTGGTCAAAAACTCTCAATATGTCGTTAAAGTTTTGGTGGTAAAAATTCACCATTATCACCAACTGGTCTTGAGTAATTCGCTTAAATACCGTTCTAAAGAAGATTTCAAAAAGAATAAGGTTTATTATAAAAAACAAATTATTAGTGTTTTTAAACAAGCTTTAGATTACAACATCAAGTTAATGAAAAAGTTCAATATTAATTTGGATTGGTTTTTAAAGTCAACTTTTAAACTTTCTTCGTTAAATATTTTGTTTGTGAAGATTATTCGTGCGATTAACATGAATCGTGAGAATGTCTTTTTAATGGATTTAGTTCACCTGTTAAGTCAAAATGATTTTGAAAAACTTTTAGCGACAATCAAAATGATGAAAGAAAATCACCCAAAGATGACTTTTACAATCCTTGAATCTAAGGCTGGTAAACTACCTTTTTTAGACCAAAAAATCTATACGCTTAATGATGGTTATTTTGAAGATGCCTTAATTGCTAAACTTATTGATGTCTATCCTGAAACCTACCGCTTTGAGTTGTTTGGAACCCGCAACTTATTTCGCTATGAGTATGAAAACCAACACATTAAACTTTATAATAAACGTGAACCTTATTATCAAGATAATCTTCCTGTTAAAGGTTATGCTTTTATTAATCCTTTTAAGATGAATTATGAAACTACGACTAGTTTTGCTAAAAATAAAATTGCAGTAATTAGTGATTTTAAGAAAACCAATAATTTCAATGATCCCTACATGTATTATTGTAAAAATAAAAAGGGTTATAAATTCTACTTTTATGATTATGATCACAATGATTTGAACAAGGTCAACCGCGGAATTGTTACTTTTGATTTAGCAGCAATTGCCGAGTTTATTGAAATTAAATAACTAAGGAGTCAGAAAATGAATAAATTATTAGCTAAAAAGTTGCATTACTTAATTAAAAAATACCAAACAATCATTATTGCCAAACACGTATTTCCTGATTGGGATGCGCAAGGAAGTGCACTTGGTTTAGCTAATCTGATTCAAGACAATTACAAAGGGAAAACGATTTATGTGGTTGGAGAACGAATTGATGATGATTCTTCTTTTCCCCCAGACCAATTAACCCTTGAAGCGTTAGGAAAAGCGTTACTAATTGTAGTTGATACTGCTAATGCTGAACGAATTGATTTTGAAAACTTTGCTGGGTGTCAAGAAATCTTTAAGATTGATCACCACTTAGTGGTTGATGATTATGGTAACTATAATTTAGTTGATGATACTGCTATTGCTTGTACTCAAATCATTACCCTGTGAGCTGAGAAAATGAAGTTAAAAATTTCTCCCCTAGCAGCAAAAAACTTATACAAGGGTTTGGTGACTGATTCTGGTCGGTTCTTGTTTAGTGGTGTTGATAGTCAAACTTTTCAAGCAGCTAGCATTTTAATGGAGAATGGGGTTGATCTTCACCAAGTTCAAAACGAGTTATACCTTCAAGACTTGAAGGTTAAACAATGACAAAATTATGCCTTTAATAAATTAGTTCTTACTCCTAAGGGAGTTGGTTATATTGTGGTTGGTTCAAGTGATTATCAGCCCTTTAATTTAGAATATGACCAGGTTAAAAATGCCCTTTATACGATGAGTGGAATCAAAGAAATTAAAATCTGGTTCACAGTTATTGAAGTTGATCAAGAGTTCAAGGTTTCGTTACGAAGTCGTGATTATGAAGTCAACCAGGTAGCAAGAAAGTTCAGCGGTGGGGGGCATAAATTAGCTAGTGGAGCAAAAGTTAAAAACCTAGCAGAATTACCCCAACTAATTAAGGCATTAGAAGCTTTAATTGTTTAATGTGACTCAACTCAATGTTTTGCGATTAAACAAAAGAATCGGTACAATATACTAGTTAAAGAAGAGAGGTGGATTTAATGAATCCAAAAACTTATGAGGCTTTGAGTTTAATGGCTCAACGTTTAGACCAAATTAATGATGATTTAATGAAACCAGAAGTTCTTGGTGATATTAAACGTTTAACCCAATTAAATAAGGAACGTGCTGATTTAGAAACAAAAGTAGCAAAGTTTAATGAGTATCAGGTAAATGAACAAGTAATTAATGATTCAAAAAAAATGCTTGAAGAAGAAACTGATAATGAAATGATTACTTATTTAAAGCAAGAATTAGAAACAGCTTTGAACCAAAAAGAGTTGTTAATTCAACAAGCTCAAGCTTTATTGATTCCTAAAGACCCAAATGATGATAAAAACGTTATTATTGAAATTCGTGGTGCTGCAGGAGGAGATGAAGCCAACATTTTTGCTGGTGATTTATTTAGAATGTATTCTCGTTATGCTGAAAACCAAAACTGGAAAATTGAAATTCTCGAAGCGATGCCTGGAGAAGCGGGAGGATATAGTCAGATTTCTTTCTTAGTGAAAGGAGAGGGAGCTTATTCAAAACTAAAGTTTGAATCTGGAGGTCATCGGGTTCAACGGGTTCCTAAAACCGAAGCTAAGGGTCGGATTCAAACTTCAACTGCAACAGTAGTGGTTTTACCTGAAATTAGTGCTGTAGAAATTGATATTAAACCATCAGATTTACGAATTGATACTTATCGAGCATCAGGAGCTGGTGGTCAACACGTTAATACCACTGATTCAGCAGTTCGAATTACTCATTTGCCTACTGGGATTGTAGCTTCTTCTCAAGATGGCCGCAGTCAGTTTCAAAATAAGGAATTAGCAATGAATGCTTTACGAGCAAAAGTTTATGAAGTTGAACAAGAAAAACAAGATGCCCAGTTACATGCCCAAAGAAAAACTGCTGTTGGTACTGGAGCAAGATCTGAAAAGATTCGTACTTATAACTATCCTCAAAACCGGGTAACTGACCACCGGATTGGTTTAACAATCAACAAATTAGACCAAATTATGGAAGGATCACTTGACGAGTTGATTGATTCTTTGATTAATGATGATCAAAAACAAAAAGTAGCGCGCCATTTAGAAACTGATGAAAATTAATCAAGCGTTTTTACTTTTAACCACGACTTTTGCTGATATTTTAGCTAAAAGTGATGTCTATGAATTGTTAGAAATTATCTTAAAGCGTAGTTATGCAGAAATAGTTTTAGGAATGGATGATGTTTTAACTTCTGAAGAAATCCAGACTTTTAATCAGGTAGTATCACAATTAAAAACTGGCTACCCTGTAGCTTATATTACCCGTCGAAAGTTCTTTTATAAGGACTACTTTTATGTGAACCAAAACGTTTTAATTCCTCGCGAAGAGACTAGTTTGATGGTCGAAATTGGTTTGGATTTTTTAAAAACCAATTACCTTAACCACCAAGCAATCTATTATGATTTTTGTACTGGGAGTGGTAATGTGGGTTTGTCAATTCAAAAATATTTCCCTAACCTTATTAGTTATTTAACTGACAACTCTTTTGAAGCTTTAGAAGTGGCACAATCTAATCAGATTGGTTTGAATTTAACTGATGTTAATTTTATTCACGGAGATTTTCTTTCTCCCCTGTTAAATCAAAAAAAATTTCTTAAAGCAAATTTAATTACAGTTAATCCACCTTATATTGATTCTAATGATCCTTGAATTGCAGAGAATGTTAAAAAATATGAACCTCATAACGCTTTATTTGCACCAAATCAAGGTTTGTTTTTTTATCAAGCGATGGCTGAACATTACTACGAAATTGTTGATAAAACCCAAAAATTTTTGATTATTATGGAGTTTGGTGCGAACCAAAAAGCAGAAATTGAAGCAATTTTCACCAAAAAGGTTCAAAATGATACTAAAATTAACTTTATACAAGATGCTAATAACCATTATCGGTTTATTACAATTAGTAATTAGTAAGGAAGTGTGAAATGCTTGGTTGATTAAAGTTTAAAAGTTATTTTAATTGAAGTATGCGTCACCAAAATCCAGGAATCCAAGCGCGTAATTTCCATTTGCTCTGAGTAATTTTGCGAAGTTTTCTAGTTTTGCTTTTGATTACGATTCCTGTAATGGTCTATGCTTTTGTTTTGTACCAAAACACCAATGTTGAACATTATATCAACTATACTAGCGATCATCACCCAATTTGATACTATTTACACCTTCCTAACGGGAAAGTAATGAAACCACTTCTTTGACTTGGCTTTGGGTTTTTAATCTTTGCTTTTGGGTTAATGATCTTCTTTAAACCCTTTGTTAGTGGAAAAACCGCCACTACCACCAAGTATGTTTTTGTTGGGATTATTACAGTAGTAATTGTTGTTGCTTTTCTTTTCTTTGCCTTATCTCAATATAAATATTCACAATTTCAAGACTTCTTTTATTATGAAATTCACTCTACTGGAGATAAGCAAGAATGAGCACAAGGACTAGCAAAATCATTTCGTGATAACTATGTGAATGGGATTAGTACTTATAATTGACAAGCAACTGCTGTGGTTTGATGAGTACTGATTGTGCAAATAATGGTGGTCTTTGCAATGATTGTGGGCTTACAAAATGCCGTCTATGACCATCAGTTTGTCAATGATGAAACTCCACAAAAAGAATTAGAAACTTTTGAACAAATTATGATTATGGATCGTTTTTCTCGTCGGATTAGTAATCTGTTTAAGAATAATGAACATAACGTTTCAATTTTTATGAGCGTGGTTGCTGGATTAATTATTATTCCTAACCTAATTTATGCGATTCTTTATACTACTCCGGGAACAAATTTAAATGCGTTAGTTTCTTGATCTTATAAGTTACCTCGCTTCTTAAAAGATAACCTTGATCAAGCTCCTCTTAACGATTTGCAAGGAATTGAAAGTAGTTATTATGGTAGTTTGTTTGTCATTGGTTCTTTCCCTTTGATTTGTTTAGGATTAACGATTTCAACACTTTTTTTCTTCCTAGCAGCATTGTTTCGGGGGAAACATCTTTCTAATAAGTTGTTTATACTTGAAACCACCCTGCTTCTTATCTACCTTTTATTATTAATTTCAGTAATGTTTGTAGCTAAAATTTACATGCACCGGTTACAAAGTTATTGAAATGCACCAGTTACTGGTCCTAATGGTACTACTACGCGTGCGATTAATTTTTTTACGATTTTAAAAACAAGTATGAAAAGTGACGAAGCTGATAGTGATTTTAACCAGTTAATTCATCATTTTAAAATTTCAGGATTAATGAATAGTCATGGTTTTCAAATGGAATGATTATCTGGTTCTTCAATTATTGGAGAAGCAGTTATTAGTTATAGTTTTGTGATTGGTGCTTTTGTGATTATCAGTTATGATATTGTTAAGTTAACTCACGAGCGCAATGTTATAACCAAGAAGGCGAATGGGAACAAGACTTTAAATTAAGGATAGAATGCGATTATTAAACCCAAAAGAACAACAAACAATCATCAATTGCTTAAATCAAGGTGAAATTTTAATCTTGCCAACTGATACAATTTATGGGTTAAGTGGTCGTGTTGATGCTAAATTAAAAGTCAAAATCAACCGCTTGAAACAAGCTGATCAGGAAAAACAACTGATTATTTTAGTCAACAGTTTGGCAATGGCTGAAAGTTTGGTTAAAACCACTCCTGATAGTTTAAGTTTATTAACTGGTAGTGAACCAACGACAGTTATTTATCTTAGTAAAACCACTCCTGAGCAAACTTTGGCCTTACGGTTGGTGAAACGTCCTGATATTCAAGCAATTATTGATCAAACTGGTCCATTATATTCTACTTCAGTCAATGTTCACCATCACCCATTCTTGCAAACCAAGAAAAGCTTAGAAGAGTTTGATTCTTCTTTACAAGTTTTTTATGTTGGTGAACTGAATGGGCAACCTTCAAGAATCTATAATAGCTTAACTAGAAAGTACGAACGATAAGAATGAAAGGGATTGACTTTAATGATTTAACATCAGGAATTACTTTCGATCTTAACGTTAAACAATATCGTTTAATCCAAGATGTGTCAAGGTTTTCTTATCATCAACAAACTCTATTAGCTAATTGGGTTGATGATAACAATTGAGTGCAATTACCTCAACTTTCAACGTTATTAACAAAAGTTTATCCTTATCTTGAACATCCTGCTCAAAGTATTGTTAATTCGATTATTGCAAGAAACCAAAGAATTAATGATTTAATTCTGCAATCATTACAAAGAAGAAACAGTGAAAAGTTGGTTTTTTATCCTGAAACTGAAAAAGATGAGTTTGTTTTACAAATGGCTCGTGACTTTATTAATCTTTTGAACAAATTAATTTATAAGTATGAATTAACTATTCTTGATGGTTTTAAAATATTTATCAACAACGATATCCACCATCCTTTTATTGGTACTATCGATATTATTGCAAAGAGCAAGACTAACGGGTGGTACTTATTTTTGTTAAAAACTAGTAAGACGAGTTATTTGGCAAAAGATTATGCTCAGGCCTTTTTACAAAAAACTTTAGTAGAATCAAACAGTAAAATTAGAATTAAAACTAGTTTCTTACTTAATCCTCGTCAAGAACAAGTTTGGTTACCTATTCCTGAAATTAGTCAAAACATTCAGTTTGCTTTATTGAATTAAAACGCTTTGACAAGAATTATAACTTTTACTGTGTCAAGGTTTCAAAATTGAGTAAAATAAAATTATTCTTTTTGAAAGGGTTATAGTAAAGATGAAATATGAAATTGTGAATGATTTCAAAAATAATAAACATTATTATTTAGAGTTCTTAAATATTGTCAAGAAAAATAGTTCAGAGGCCAGCCTTACGTTTGAGGATTGAATGATTAGAATCAAATGAGATGATAACTACGTTCCGTTTGGCCTGACTGATGAGTATGGCGCCTTAATTGCTTTTTGTGGGGTCAGAAAAACAATGATTAGTGTCTATGACCGGAAGTATAGTGCCGCCCAGTTGGGAAAGGTTTATACTAAACGAGAACACAATAAAGATGAGATTAGTAAAATCTTAATTAAAAAGATTATTACCAAGTATGAAAACATTGTGGATTTAATTTACTTGTTTGATCCTTCACCCAATAATGAGTTTTTATGTCAACAAGGCTTTGAATTAATTCCCAATTATGCGTGCACGATGGAGTGAGATGGAGAAAAGAGTGTTAGTAATTCTGGGGTGCGAAAAATCAACATTGATAATCAAGGTGAAATGAATAATCTCTATGATGAGATTAAACATTCTTCACACATGTCAAAAGTGATTAACACCAATGGCGATGCGTTAATTAAAACTTACAATATCATGAAATATTATCCGAGAAACGTATTTCATGTTCCTTCATTAGATGTCATTATTATCTCAACAATTGAAAACACAACTTTTAACTTGTGGGGAGTTTTTTCTAAAAGTGAATTTGATATTGATAAACTTTTAAAGTTAGTAGTGCCTCAACATGTCAAAACCGTGTCGTTTGGTTTTATTCCAACCCATCCTCAAATTAAGTTAACCAATGATCAAAGTCCTAAAACGATGCGAAACAGTTTGGTTAATTCGCAGTTATATATCAAACAAATCTCTGTTGCTTTAGATAAAAAGGTTTTAAAATTTCCTATTCTCGCAGCCTAATTTTCAAAAATGTATTATTTTGAAACATTTTAAGTTTTATTTTGATACAATAGTTTTGAGGAGGGGATTTTGTGCTAACCCCAGCCAATGTGATGGAGAATCTTTATGAAATTAAAGATTTCTCAGAATTGGTTGTTGCTGCTAGTAATTATGAAGATCCGGTGTTTGTTATTTTTTCTGATTGATATAAAACACCCTATTCACCATTATTAGATAAGAATTTACAAACTTCTATTCAATATTGACCAGATTCCATGCTTTTGGATTTATGGAATCCTGATACGACGCATAACTCAAAAGGAGTGATTGTCCTTTTTGAGCGGGTCGAGGCTATTATTAACTTGCAATCATTCCAAGCAAATTTAAAAGAGTATGGGATTGATCTCAAAACTTTTGTTGTTGAAAAACAAGAAGCAGCGTTTTTTGACAAACAAAACCGTCCCGCTCGTGAAATAGACCCTGAGCGTTTAAAAGAATTAGAAGAAAAACGTAAAGCTGTTGAAGAACGCAATAAACAGTTCGAATACGATATTGAAAAAAACCAAGATAAATATGATATTCTCTTTAGTTATTTAGGCTATATGGCTGCTCTTTTTCTTCAAAAAGAGCTTTTTGTGGTTGATAAATGGCAAGAAAAGTTTAAAAGTTTAACCCCGTTGGCAATTCAACGTTACTTTTTTGCTAACTTAATGTGAATCTTTATCAATGATAAGAATTCTCTGGCAAAAACTTTGGGAATTGATTTGTCATCTGCTAAGATAAAATATATTTACGCTGAGTTTTTGTACGCTTATACCCAAAACTATTTTGAAAACGATTATAAAATTGTTTTTGACAAAAATACTCCTGATTTTACGCATCACCGCCGGTTGATGTTATTAATGTATCGGTATCAAGACTATTTTGAAAGCGAAATTCTTCAACAAGCCCTTGAGCCTGTAACAAGTGATTTCTTTAACCACATTGATGGTTTTATTCAAGCATTAAATGACCAAGGTTTAGCGTTTGTTATTGAACAAGATGCACTTATTGCCCCAACTGCTAAGGCAAGCGAACGAACTGATTCGAAAAACGCTTTAGATAATTTACAATATTTTATTAAGGGTTATGTTGATCAAGTTCATGAAATTATTTCAGCATATAATCTCAGTGTTAAACACCGGAAAGAATAAGAAAATCGATGAAAAAGAAAATTAAGTGAAATGCCGCTAAGAAGATTTATCAAAAAGTTAAAAAAACCGATCTTCCTAAAGGGATAGTTGAGATCGTTAAACAGGCCAATACTCATAATATTATGATTGATTTTTTTGTGACTCTATTAGCAGAGAATGATAAGAATTATCAAGATTATGGTCAACATATGGGGTTAATTAAACTTTGTACAATTAAACTTTTTGCTAAACTCTTTGGTCATGAAAATAACCTTACTTTAAGTCGTTATGTTGATAATTTTTACCACCAGTATGCTGAAACTTTAAATCTTCCTAACAATCATCCTAATTTAGAAAAACCAGTAGCGATTGAACATAAGATTGTTGATGCTCAAGACTTAATTCTCTTTAATAACCATCATCATTATTGTGTTATTGCCTGAATTTTTGCTAGTCCTTTTCTTGAAACCACGACAGGAAAACTTTATTATGAATTTGCTTATTATGCACAAATGTATATCATTTTAAACCTTTACTCAAACCAACATTTTATCCCAGATAATTATGAAGTTTATTTGGCTAAACTTGATATTCAGTTAAAGATGATTAAAGTTTTGGCGCAAATCACCCCACAAAATTATAATCACTTGGTGAAGAAAATTAACAACTGATTTGATAAAATGGAACGCAAGGAAGTAAAAATGAGAAAGGGAATTTAAAAAAAGAAATTATGAAAAAAAATTTAGCTGCCTTCTTATCGTTAATTTTTATGTTTTCGATAGTTTTATTAGCAATCATCTTTTTAAGTATTTTTGTTGACGCCAACTTCTTATATACTTTAATTACTTTTGAAATCCTCGCTTTAATTATGGCTTTTTTAGTAGGAATGCAACAAAAGCGTCGGTTGGATGTCAAAATTCGGTGAGCATTGTTTCTAATTTTTGTACCAGTTATTGGAGTCTTTTCTTATATTTTCTTTGGGCGGCAATATAAATATTCTGTTGATGACAAGTACAAGTACGTGAACTTTAAATACGATATTATTGAAAAACAAAAGCAAATGGTTGCTAAGAGTAGTGAGATTTTAGCAACTAATCCGGAATTTAAACGTTCTTTTTTAATTGCTAATAACGAGCAGGGTGATTTACCTTATACTAAAAGTAAGGTTGATTTGCAGTTTAATGCTAGTCAAGCTTGAATTAACATTTTCCGTGATTTGGACCAAGCCCAGAATTATATTTTAATTAATTATTATATTATTGAAGATGGTGAACTTTTTAGAAACTTGACCAAGTTACTAATCAAAAAAGCTCAAAGTGGTGTTCAAGTTTATTTGATTTTTGATTTTATTGGTTCTTATGGAAAGTTTACTTATAAAGAACAAGTAAGGTTAACCAGAGCAGGAGTGCATCTAACTGCTTATTCTAAATTACTTTTACCTTTTTTAAGTTGAAAGGCTAATTATCGGACTCACCGTAAAGATATCGTGATTGATGGTAAAATCGGTTATTATGGTGGTTCAAACATTTCTGATCAGTACGTTAATCGTACCGCTGAATATGGTTTTTGACATGATGAGCAGGTTCGCTTGGTTGGGGATGCGGTTGGAGGTTTGGAAAAAATCTTTGTCTCTGACTGAGCGTATTGTACTGGTAAAGACTTAGCTGCTGAAGTTTCTGGTTTAGGGGTGGAGACTAAGGTTACAACTCCTTTTTCTGAGTCTGAGCAAAGTATTGTTCAAGTGGTCGCTTGTGGTCCAAACCATAGTAGTTCATCGCACTTAGACATTCTTTTAAATTTGATTGCTTCAGCCCAAAAACGGATTTGGTTATCAACTCCTTACTTTGTTCCTCCAAACGAACTAATTGTTGAGTTAGCATCAGCAGCAAAGTCAGGTATTGATGTCCGTTTAGTCCTTCCAGGAATGACTGATAAGTTCTTATTATTAGATGTTTCTAAAAAACACACTGACTTATTGTTTGATAGTGGAGTTAAGATTTATACGATGAACAATGTGTTCAATCACACTAAGGCTTATTTAATTGATGATGAAATGAGTTTTGTTGGTTCAACTAATCTTGATTATCGTGCTTTATTTTCTGATCAACAGACAATGGGCTTGGTTTATAGTCGCGAGTTTAATCAACAGTTAAGTCATCGATTTGAATGAGATTTTCAAGTTAGCAAGAAGTACAGTCAAAAACCTTCTCGTGAACATAATTTTTTAATTCGGGGAATGATATTATTGGTTAATTGAGCCGCCCCTTTATTATAATAATAACGAGGGTTTGAATTATTAAAACAACTAAAGGATCGAAAGAGAAAAGATATGAAAAGTAAAGATGAAATCTTAGCGGAGTTAAAAGCTAATGGGTGAAACTCCAGTGATACTGATAAAGTGGTCGTTGACCAGTTAATTCCTGCACTATCTGAGTTTATTCCTTCTCAAGAAAAAGTTTTAAGTGGGTTGTGAGGTTTTGGTTTAGACTATCAAAACCAAGCAACGACAAATAAAGAATTATTTATCACCACTACTGACCAGATTTTGATGGCAAGTGTTGATGAGACACAACCACAACAACAAGTTGTGGTTAAACACCATCCCCTGGAAAATGTCCATAAAGTTTTAATTCAAGATTCACCAAATGCTAATAAACGGGTGGATGTTATTTTAATTATGGTTGATGATACTTGATCAATTGATACCTTGGTAAGTGATGATTTAATTAAGCATTTCGAAGATAATATGAACCAGTTGCTTCCTCAATCTAAAATTGATGACCAAACTTTTGATATGACCCAAAAAGCAGAAACAATTAGAATTCAAACTGATGAAGATGATTCCCGTCAAGATGAGGGTCAAACTTCAAAAAAAGGGAATTGATTGACCCATTTATTTAAAAGTTTTTCTCTTAAGGATATCTTTAGAAACTTAGAATTCTGAAATATGGTTTCCTTAATAGTGGCAGTTGCAGTGTTAATTACTGCTTCAATTGCGACAGCAGGAATTACTCGTGAAAGTGTTTATATTCCTAATGGGATCTTTACTTTAGTCTTTGGAGTTATTGGAATGTTGGCAATGATTGTGATTAGTATGGTGCGGTGGGATGAAAATAAATTCTCAGCTGATTTATACCGGAGTTTATTTGGTGGTTTAGTTTATTTGCTAACATTTGTTTTTGGAATTGTCTTTTCTACAGGTTCAAGTTCAGCTAGTGCGTTAGGAGCAGTAGCAATTGTTTTATCAGTTTTATTAATCTTTGATGGTGGTTATACGATTACGCGTCATTATTTAAACTACTAAAAAGCTAGAGTAAAAAGTGGGTGACCACTTTTTTATTTTTAGTACAATTAGAACAAGGTTTAAGAAGGAGAAGAAGATGGAAGTTAATTTTAATCAACTTTTAAGTCATGATTTAAATCAAATTTATAAAGAAGTAAAGTTCCACTCTGATTATCCTTACCAAGCTGCTGATTTAGTGTTTTTAAAAACTTATCGTGATTTAACTACTCTGGTTGAAATTGTTGAGTTTAAAGCACTTTTTGACCAACTAAACAATAGCTTCATTACTGGTACCTGAATTTGTGATGATCAAGTTAAAGCGGTTTTTCTTGATTCTTATAATCACTTCCAAGGGACTTATACGCAATTAAAAGCTTTATGAAAAATCTATCAAAGTCCCCAAATCATCTTGAACAAAACATCCCAACTTCAGTTTCAAAAATTAGTTAAGACAACTATTGAAACTCAACTTGGAGCTTTAAACTATCACTTCCAAGAGTTTTATTTAACCTTAAAATCTAGTGGTGAAGGAAAAGAACTATTAAAGTTATTAACGACAATCTTTCCTGAGTTAATGAAAACTTCTCAAGACTTAGAAACTTTAATTAATTTGATGTATCAATTTAACCAGAATCAATCAATTTTTGTAAATCAAGAGTTTAGGAGTAAGATAAAGGTTAATCAGTTTAGAGAGTTTAAACTTGCTTTAAAAAAGGTTTTTTACTCTTTTGAACCATTGATTAAAGTTTATAACCATTGGATTTCACTTGGTAGTTTAACTTTTGATGGTCCAGAATTGATTGATTTGAATAACTAAGGAGCGATTATGCAAACAAACCCTAATTTTAAAAAGCGTTTTTATTACATTAGTAATCGCTATATGAAATTGATTTTAAAAACTAGAAAACTCAAAGCAATTAAAGAGATTGTAGTTGATGTTAACCCAGAGCTAAATTGTTATAAAAACTTTGTTATGGAAAGTTTTCAAACCTATGATGTCCATAATCTTAGTTTGAAGGTTTATTATTCTTTATTACCCAGTGCTTTTTTAAAGCGCCCCAAACTTTTGAACCAGGCGTTAATCGAATTGAACCAGGATGGTTATATTTATTTACGTAAAAACCTCTTGCACCATTATTATTTGGTTGATAATCAAAAAACTTGAATTGATTTAACCTGCGGGCAAACAATTAATCCTGATATGACAGATTTAATTCCCTCTGATTTGATGCTTGGTCAAGAAACAGGAGAAGACTATAAACTCTTTCATGATATTGATGAAGATACTTTATTATTGATTAATCCTGAAGAAAACGATCAAAACCAACCTCAGTTTATTGATTCACCAATCACAACAAAGTATTTAACTATCGCTCAAATTGAAGCATTAGAAAAGATGGAAGTGGTCGCTAATTTATTGGCCAACGTTTTTGCTAAAGAATGTTTAGAATGTGAAAAGTTAACATCAGTGCAAAAGGCGACCTTAAAAGAAATTATTGAGTATAACAACTGGGTAATTAAAACTAAACAACAACAGTTTGAAAAACAAGTTTCACCAGATAATCTAACTAAAAAGAAACGTTTAAACAAATCAATTCAACAATCAATTCACCTTGATATAAAAAATAGTTTAATTGATTCTCAAACTTGTTTATCAAAAAACAACTACTTTGATGAAAGCTTTAACAAAGTTATTAACCAAGAAAGCAAGAGAATCTTTACTGAATTAGGGTGAACAGAAATTAGAAAACTAGTCATTAATGATTATCCTGACTTATTTACTTTTTTAGGTAATTTATTAAGTCAATCAGTCAATAAACAAAAATCAAAAATTGCGCTTAAACCAAAACTTAAGAAAAACCAAAACGAGATGTTGCAATAATCGCTTGCTCAAGTTTGTTGGTCAATTAAGTCATCAAGATTATCTTTGATTAATTCAAAAATTTAACAACCAACCCTCTCATCAGAATAGTTTAAAAGCAACTAATCTGAGTAGAGAACAACGAATTGCACTTTTAGAGTTCCTAATTAAAAAAATATCGTCATAAACCTTTGTTTTTATCACGATATTAGTTATAATATTTTTTGTGTGGGTTCAAAACACACGGCAATGTGAAAGGGGGAAATAGACATGCCAACAATTAACCAATTAGTTAAATCTAACCGTGAAAAGAAAACTTGAAAAACTAAAGCACCAGCCCTTAACCGTGGGATTAATACTTTACAAAAAAAAGTTACTAAAGTTTCTTCACCACAAAAACGCGGAGTATGTACTCGGGTAGCGACAATGACACCTAAAAAACCTAACTCTGCTTTACGTAAATATGCACGGGTAAGATTAACCAACGGGATGGAAGTTAATGCTTATATTCCAGGAGAAGGACATAATTTACAAGAACACTCTGTGGTCTTAATCCGAGGAGGAAGAGTTAAGGACTTACCAGGAGTTCGTTATCACATTATCCGTGGAACTTTAGATACCCAAGCTGTTAATAATCGTCAACAAGCTCGCTCACGTTATGGAGCAAAAAAACCAAAAGCTTAAGTTGATTATTAAAGTCTTTTAAAAACATGATGAATATATTAAATAAATTTAGAGAGAAAAAGGAGGGAAACTATGCGTAAAAATCAAGCTGAAAAAAGAGATGTCTTACCAGATCCAGTTTATAATTCAAAACTAGTTACTAGAACAGTTAATAAAATTATGTTGGATGGTAAAAAAGGAACTGCCCAAACAATTTTGTACCAAGCCTTTGAGATTATCAAAGAAAAAACCCAAGAAAATCCCATTGATGTTTTCAATAAAGCAATTGAAAACATTCAACCACATTTAGAATTAAAAGTGCGTCGAATCGGGGGGGCTAACTATCAAGTACCAGTCGAAGTTTCTGATGAAAGACGAGTTACTTTAGCTTTACGTTGATTAATTAACTATGCTCGTTTAAGAAACGAAAAAGAAATGACGATTCGTTTAGCAAATGAAATCATTGATGCTTCAAAAAATATCGGGGGCGCAGTGAAAAAACGTGAAGATACCCACAAAATGGCTGAAGCAAATAAAGCCTTTGCCCACTACCGTTGATAATTCAACGGCTTTATTAATTGAAATAGGAGGAAACAAAGAAAATAATGGCAAGAGAATATGCTTTAAAAGATTACCGAAATTTCGGAATCATGGCTCATATTGATGCAGGAAAAACAACGACCAGTGAACGAATCTTGTTCCATACAGGGAAAATTCATAAAATTGGTGAAACCCATGAAGGTGCTTCACAATTGGACTGAATGGCTCAAGAACAAGAACGGGGAATTACTATTACTTCTGCAGCTACTACAGCATTTTGAAAAAACCACCGTTTTAACATTATTGATACTCCTGGACACGTGGATTTCACTGTTGAAGTTGAGCGTTCACTACGAGTATTGGATGGAGCAATTGCAGTGTTGGATGGACAAAGTGGAGTGGAACCTCAAACTGAAACTGTTTGACGTCAAGCAACTACTTATAAAGTACCAAGAATTGTTTTTGTTAACAAAATGGATAAGACTGGAGCTGACTTTGAATATTCAGTCAAAACCATTGGTGAACGTTTAGGAGCACATGCTGCTCCGATTCAACTACCAATTGGTGCTGAAGATGATTTTGATGGAATTATTGATTTAGTGGAAATGAAAGCTTACCACTATGATGGTGCTCCTAATGAAAACCCTACAGAAATCGAAATTCCTGAGAATTTAAAAGATCATGCTCAAGCTTTAAGAATGGAATTGATTGAAGCAGCAGTTGAGTATGATGAAGAATTAATGCTGAAATTTTTAGATGGTGAAGAAATTAGTATTCCTGAATTAAAAGGCGCAATCCGTAAAGGAGTGTTATCAGCAAACTTCTTCCCGGTGTTAGCAGGTTCTGCTTTTAAAAATAAGGGAGTAAAATTATTATTAGATGCAGTAGTTGATTATTTACCCTCACCTCTTGATGTTCCTGCGATTAAAGGAGTATTACTTGATGGAAGTGATGATAGTCGTACTTCAAGTGATGAAGCACCCTTTTCAGCATTAGCGTTTAAAGTGATGACTGATCCGTTTGTGGGAAAATTAACTTTCTTCCGGGTTTATTCTGGAGTTTTAGAAAAAGGAAGTTATGTTTTAAACTCAACTAAAGACCGAAAAGAACGTGTAGGCCGAATCTTACAAATGCATGCCAACCACCGAACTGAGATCGATCAAGTTTATGCTGGGGACATTGCTGCAGCTGTAGGGTTAAAAGATACAACCACTGGAGACACTTTAACTGATGATTCCCACCCAATTATTCTTGAATCAATGGAGTTCCCAGAACCAGTAATTCAGTTAGCTTTAGAACCAAAAACTAAAGCTGACCAAGAAAAAATGGGTTTGGCGTTGGCAAAATTAGCTGAAGAAGATCCAACCTTTAGAACTTATACTGACCAAGAAACTGGGCAAACAATTATTGCGGGAATGGGTGAATTACACCTTGATATCATCGTTGATCGCTTAAAACGTGAGTTTAAAGTCGAATCTAATGTTGGTGCTCCTCAAGTTTCTTATCGAGAAACTATTAAACTACCTGGTAAAGGCGAAGGAAAATATATTAAACAATCAGGAGGACGGGGATCATATGGTCACGTTGTCATTGAATTTGAACCTAACCATGACCAAGGTTTTGAATGGGTTGACAAAATTACTGGAGGAAGAGTTTCTAAAGAGTATATCAACGCTGCTAAGAGTGGTTTAGTTGATGCTCTTCAAAACGGAATTGTTGCTGGTTATCCAATGATTGATGTTAAAGCAACAATTGTTGATGGGTCAATGCATGATGTCGATTCTAACGAATTAGCGTATAAAATCGCGGCTTCATTTGCCTTGAAAGAAGCAGCTAAGAAAATGCAACCTGTGCTGTTAGAACCAATTATGAGTGTCGAAGTAACTGTTCCTGATGAGTATTATGGAGATGTCATGGGAAATATTTCTTCAAAACGTGGTTTGATTGAAGGATCAGAACAACGGGGAAATGCTCAAACGATTAAATCTAAGGTTCCGTTGACTGAGATGTTTGGGTATGCAACTGAATTACGTTCTTTCACTCAAGGTCGGGGAAATTACACAATGATTTTCTCTCACTATGCTGAAGCACCAAAAACGGTCGCTGAAGAAATTATCAAAAAAAACTCAAAATAATTGATCATCAAAGTTAGTTCTTGCTAAGTCAATCAATTATAATTAGAATTAGATAAATAAGAACAAGTTTCGCCCCACTTAGGGGCGGTAGTACCTTACACGTGTAAGGATCGATAATAGTTGATAAGACTAGCTATCGTTTAAGAAAGGAAATAGAAAAATGGCAAAACAAGCATTTGATCGTAGTTTACCTCACGTTAATATCGGAACCATTGGTCACGTTGATCATGGGAAAACTACTTTAACCGCTGCAATTACCAAAGTTTTAGCAGCTGATGGTGGGGCTGAATTTACTGATTACGCCCACATCGATAAGGCACCCGAAGAAAGAGAACGGGGAATTACTATCAACACTTCTCACGTTGAATACAAAACTAAAAAACGTCACTACGCACACGTTGACTGTCCAGGACATGCTGATTATGTTAAAAACATGATTACTGGAGCTGCTCAAATGGATGGAGCAATCTTAGTGGTTGCTGCCACTGATGGACCAATGCCTCAAACTCGTGAACACATCTTGTTATCACGTCAAGTAGGAGTACCACGTATGGTTGTCTTCTTGAATAAGTGTGACATGGTTGATGACGAAGAATTAATTGATTTAGTGGAAATGGAAGTTCGTGACTTATTAAGTGAATACGAATTTGATGGGGATAATACTCCAGTAATCCGTGGTTCAGCTTTAGGAGCACTAAATGGTGATCAAAAATGAATGGATGCAATCCATGCTTTAATGGATGCAGTCGATGAATACATTCCAACTCCTGAAAGAGATAAAGAAAAACCATTCTTAATGCCAGTAGAAGATGTTTTCACTATTACTGGTAGAGGAACTGTAGCTACTGGAAGAATTGAACGTGGACAAGTTAAAGTTAATGACGAAGTTGAAATCGTTGGTTTAACTACTAATCCAAAGAAAACTGTGGTTACTGGATTAGAAATGTTTAGAAAGTTATTAGACTACGCAGAAGCTGGAGATAATGTTGGTGCATTATTACGGGGAGTTGATCGTAAAGATATCGAACGTGGACAAGTGTTGGCAAAACCAGGAACTATTCACCCTCACACTAAGTTGAAAGCCTCAGTTTATGCTTTAACTCAAGAAGAAGGGGGACGTCACAAACCATTCTTTAATAAATACCGTCCTCAATTCTACTTCCGTACCACTGATGTTACTGGAGAAGTTCAGTTACCACAAGGAACTGACATGGTAATGCCAGGAGATAACGTGGAAATGGAAATCGAATTAATCAAACCAATTGCTGTTGAACAAGGAACCAAGTTTTCAATCCGTGAAGGTGGAAGAACAATTGGAGCTGGAACAGTTATTGAAGTTGAAAAATAGTCAACTTAAATTAGTTCAAACCAAGTAAACAACCACTATATAGTGGTTGTTTTTTCTTTGTCAAGCAAAAATGCTATAATCAAGGTAATGATTTTTTAAAGGGAGAAATTTATATGATTAAATTAAATGCCACTGATCCAAGTGATTTAAAAGTAGTTGTTGCCACTGATGCAGAAATTGAAAATAACCACTTTTTAAAAGCTACCAAAGATAGTTTCTTAGTTGATTTTGGTCAAAAAACTGTTTATTTAAAGTTAGATTTGAAAGCAGAAGATCGTCGCAAGGAACTAAAGAAAGTGATTAATAGTTTAGTTGTTAAAAACGTTGCTAACCTAAGTCTTGATCTTGATGCTTTGATTAAAGTTTATAGCAATGATCAGTTTAACGCTGAACAAATCTTTAATACGGTTGTAGAAACAATCGCTTTTGTTAGTCACCCTGTATACAGTGATAAAAAAACAAATTCTAAAAAGCCAGATTATCTTTATAATTTAACAAGTCTTGATGACAAGTTTAATGATTTATTTACTAAAGCATTAATTAAAACAGAAATGGTTAATTATGCGCGTGATTTACAAGACACTCCCCCTAACTTAGCAACTAGTGAATGATTGGCTGAAAAGATTAAAGCTGATGCTAAAACGATTCCAGGAGTAAAGTTAACAGTTCTAGGTTTAGAAGAAGCAAAAAAACTGGGGATGGGACTTTTACTTGCAGTTAACAGTGCTAGTGAGTTTGAACCCCGAGTAGTAATTGCTGAATATAATGGAGAAGCAAGCAAACCAAAAACTGTCTTGGTTGGAAAAGGGATTACTTTTGATAGTGGAGGTTATAACTTGAAACCTTCTCAATTCATGAAGGGGATGAAGTTTGACATGTCAGGAGCAGCGATTATGATTTCAACTGTTTTTGCGCTTGCCAAAGCCCAAGCAAAGGCGAATGTGGCTGCGGTAGGAATGTTTACTGATAATCGCATTGGTGGTCACGGAACTTTACCTGAATCAGTGATTAAATCAATGAATGGTTTGACTGTTCAAATCGATAACACTGATGCGGAGGGTCGTTTAGTTTTGGCTGATGGTTTAACTTATGGAGTTAGAGAATTAAAAGCAGAACGTTTAATTGAAGCATCGACGCTAACAGGAGCAATTAGTGTAGCATTAGGTCCCTGAGCAACAGGTGGGTTTACTAAATCTGATGCTTTGTGAAAAGAAGTAAAGAATGCAAGTCTTCAAACTGGAGAAGCAATTTGGAGATTACCAATTTATCCAGAACACTTAGAAGTGATGAAAAAGACTCCAATTGCTGATTTAACTAATTCTGAACCAGGAAGAAATGCGGGATCTTCAACTGCTGCTGCTTTCTTAAATGAATTTGCTGAAGGTTTAGATTACATTCATTTAGATATTGCAAGTACTGCTGATGACAGTGATCGTGGTACAGGAGTTTTAGTTAAAACTTTATTTGAATTATTGGCTAATTAGTCTTTGTCTTACCCCATTTGGGGTTTTTCTTTGCAAGAAGTGAAAAATGGTATAATTTGCTTAATATCCAAGTTAGTGTCTTTAATTAAAGGAAGGATTTATGGTTAAAAAACAGGTTATTTCAATGTGAATTGACTTTACGAGTGCTTATTCTTACCTTGCTTATACAAATTTAAAAAAAGCTTTAAACCAAACCAAGCGCTATGATTTAATCATTGAGTTAAAGTCCTACCAAATGCTTCCTGATTTTGATTCTCAAAATTCTCACCAAGTGCAAGGGTTTAAAAAGTTGCTTCATGATGATCAGAAAACTTTTGAAAATCCTAAGTTAACCCAGATGCTAAAGAGTAATGGTTTGAAACTTGAGTTTAAAAATGTTAAACCACTTAATACTATTGATGCGCACCAGTTATTACATTTAGCTAAAACCCTTGATCCGAGTTTTGATTTAACTAACGACTTGGCCCGGGTATTTTTCTTAAATTATTGGAGTAAAAATAAAAATTTAGCATCAGAGAGTGAACTTTTAAAAATTAGTCATGGTGCTGGCATCGAGCAAAAACTAGTTAAGGAAGTTTTTGCTACTAACGATTATTTAAAAGCAGTTTTTCTTGATGAACAAGAGGGAATTAATCAAGATATTCAGGGTGTTCCTTTTATTGTTTTCCCCAATCAAGAAAAACTTTTGGGTACTTGTAGTGTTGAACAATTAAAAAGAATTATTAGAGAAATTAAACTAATTGATGAAAATTAGGTCATAGAAAGACAAAAAAATAATGAAACGAAAAGATGCGGATAAAAAATATCAATGAGATTTTAGTCATTTGTATGCTAGTGTTGATGATTGAAAAAAAGATTTGGGTCAAATTGAACGCCTTGGTGAAGAACAAGCTAAGTTCAAAGGAAAACTAAATACCTTAGAAAACTTTAAGTTATTTGAAGGGCATGACCAACAAATGGCATTGATTTTGAATAAATTGGTCGTCTATTTGCATTTGGGTGATGTTGACCAAACCAATACTTTATACCAAGAATTAGAAGGTCTTTTAACAAATGTTTGGCAAAAAGTTAACGTTCAAACTGCTTGGGTTGCTCCAGAAGTAAAAGAAATTGGTGAAGAAACTATTTTGGGATGGATTGATCAAGAGTCTCAATTAGCTCCTCATCGTTTGGGATATGTTAATTTCTTCAAAGAAGCTGCTCACGTTTTATCTACTCATGATGAAGAGTTACTTAGTAAAGTAGCGCGAAGTCGGGGATTAATTGGGGGAATGTATGATAGTCTTGCTTTTGCTGATAACCAAGAGCAAAAACTTGTTTATCACGACCAAGAAGTTGTTGTGACTGGAGCATTACAACTCGAAATTATGCAAGATAGTGATCCAGTTAAAGACCAGAAGTTACGTCAAGAAGTAAATTTGTTAATGAATAAAGGGTTCATTGATAAGAAACATTCTTTTGCTAAAGTTTATGATGGGATTATGCAAAGTTCTAGTGAAGGGATTAAATTAAGAAATTATCCTAGTGCGTTAGCTGCAAGTTTACAAGGTGATAATGTTCCTGTGGAAATTTATTTAAAGTTACTTGAAGTTGCTAGAAAAAACATCCAGGTTTTTAAAGATTATAACTTGTTGATTAAAAAAGCCTTTGGTTTAGAAAAATTTTATCCCACTGATCGACAATTAAAATTGGTAAAAGAATATCACCAAACTTTTAGTGTTGAAGAAGCTCAAACAATTATCAAAGAAGCTTTAAGTGTTTTAGGAGAAGAGTACTTAAAAAATTTAGCGATTGCTTGGTCACCGCACCGGATTGATTATTATGAAGATACCAATAAAACTAGTGGTGCTTATTCTACGGGAGGAAATGGGGTTGAACCAATCATTTTGATGAACTGGGATGATAAGTTAAATTCAGTGACCACCCTTGCTCATGAATCTGGTCATTCGGTGCACACCTTATTTGCTGATGCTACTCAAACTTATCCTTTAAACGAGTACCCGATTATTCTTGCTGAAGTTGCTTCAACAGTTAATGAACATTTGGTTTTTGATTATTTAATTACCCACACTACTGATAAAAGTGAAAAGATTTATCTGTTACAACAACGAATCTTTGATTTAATGTCAACTTTTTATCGTCAGGTACAGTTTGCTGACTTTGAGTATCGTGCACACAGTTTGGTAGAACAAGAAGTGCCTCAAACTGCTGAAAGTTTGGCAAAATTATTTAATGAAGTTCAGCTTGATTATGGTTATGATGTTTTTGATTCTAATCAAGAAAGTGATAGTCAATATGTGTGACCACGAGTATCACACTTCTTCCATTCGCCTTATTATGTTTATAAATATGCAATTGATGTAACAGCAAGCTATAAACTTTATACAGATATTAAAAACGGTAATACTGATAGTTTATTAACCTTTTTAAAAGCGGGTGGATCAAAAGATCCTTTGGATGTGTTAAAAGATGCCGGAATTGACTTTAGTCAAGAAACAACTTATGAACCATTAATTCAAGCAATGCAGGAAATGGTTAATGAACTTGACCAATTGCTAAACCAAAAATAGTTACCAATAACCAATCATTTTAAATGATTGGTTATTTATTTTTTAATCGCGCTGATTTTGTTAAGAATAAGTCGGAATGCTGATTTTCTTGGTAAATAACCAGGTACTAAGTAATTTCTAAACATTTCTTTTTTAAAGAAGAATTGTTGTTGAATTTGACTAATTAAAAAGTGAAGCACCATGCCCCAACCAAACATCAGAATGATTAAATCCATTGTCATTTTCAAATGGTTGGTCGTATAACAAAGAAACCAAATGCCATAATATCCTAAATTTACTATTAAAGAATTAATCGTATTATATTTTGTTTTTCCTGTACCAATAAAAAGCGCATCAGGAATAATTGTTAAAGCATAGAAGATATAAAAACCAAACAATTTTAAAACAATTAGAGTAATTTCTTGGTAATTATCAAGTTTTTGAATTACTTGGAAAAAACCACTTCAACCAGGAATTGTACAAATTCAAATTAACACAATGAAAAGCAAAATTAAGTAATAATTAGTTTCCTTAGTTTGAAAATAGTCCTCAGCAGCATCTCGTTTGATCACTTCTGCTAAAGCGGTGATTGGAATTAATAATCAAGTTCAAATGAAATTATTAGCAACCCAATAGTTTCCTTGTTCGTTTACCATATTAACCATTTTCACAACCATTAAAGCATAAATGATATTATCAATAAAAACTTGTAAACCAGAAAAGACTCCAATATGGATTCAATTTTTCAAAATTCTTCAATCACCTTTTTTAAACCAGGATATTTTTAGATAACCTTGAATCGTTAATAAAACAATACTTAGAACAGTGATAAAAGCATTAGCAGTAATGTTTGAATAGGCAACGCCATTAACTTGATAACGGGGAATAAAAATAAAATCTCCAATTACCATAAAGACAGTTTGAAAGATTAAGAAAAGGTAGATATTATAACTTTTGTTCACTACGACAAAAATAACATTAATCGTTGCAGGAATGATGCTAATAATAAAGGCGATTGTTTCTAATTGAAGATAATCTTGCACTGCTTTTAAATCGGTTTCTTCAGGATTCATGAATTTTATTAAAGAATGAGCATAAAAATAAACCCCAATGAAGAAAAGAGTATATAGAAGACAAATAATAATCCCAATTTTAAAAGTAATGTAGGCAAAACGTTTTTCTCTAATTAGTTTAGTAAGAATCGCGTATAAAGGAATAATTAAAAAAGCTTTAATTGTTTCATCAATCAAATCAAATCATTCCATTTGACCGATTATATCTACTCCACTAGTGGAAGTTTGTGAAGAGACTAAAAAAGTTCTGATGGTTGTATAAAGTGCTGGTAATAGTGCTAAAGCGCACACGCAATAAAGAGTTTTCAATTAAAAGCTTTCAGGTTAATGAAATTCTGTTGAATATAACGTTTAAAGTTCATTAAAATTTATCCTATCTCTTTAGTGATTTTTTCTCGATATAATTCCACTCATTTTTGACTCCACTCCACTCACTGTTTAACGCGATTATAATTAATCGCTTTTAAAGGAGTATTAGCGAGGCGTTTATCCATCAAAACCATCATTTTAGTGGCGAAATTGTTTTTTGTTTCTTCTTCTGGATGATAAGCATCAATTACTGCTAAGAGATCTTTAAAAATTTGTTCATTATCACGGAATGGATATTTTCCGATATTGATTCAAACTCAACATAAAAAAATTAAATCTTCATAGTCATCACCAATTTTTGTGTGATCTCAATCAATGATTCCTACTAATTTTTGATCTTTAAAAATTACATTCATTGGTGATAAATCATCATGAACATAAACTTTACCTTGGAGTTTTGGTTTAGATAATTGGTGCATTTCTTTTAAACATTTAGCTACTTGAATAGTTGAGCTTAAAGGCATTTCTTCAACAAAATAACTCGTTTTCCCTTCAAAATAAGCAAAGATATCATTGTTATTTTCTTGACCATAATAGGTTGGTGCATAAGGAAACTTGTTTTCATTTAAGAAAGTAAGACATTGATATTCAATTTGATTATTACTAATTTCTTTAAAGACTTTTTTATTTTGGTTGTAAACTAGACTTGCAGAAAATCCATCAGTAAAAAAGCGTTTATTAAACTTTAACTCATCAACTAGATGATTGATCTCGCTAATTAATTTAAAAAATTGATCACTAATGTCTGGTAACACATTGAGAGAAATCAAAATAAAATTACCATAAACTTGTTCTTGATTAGAAACAAAACCATTTTCATCCAAATTTAAATCAAGAAGATTTTTCTTAGAGATAATATTTTTTAAATTTTCAACTTGTTTTTGATTAAAATCCCAAGCAAAGTTAAGAATTTTAATGACGAGATTATTTCTTTCTTTGTTACTAGTTTGGTTTGAAAGGAGTGCTTGACAAACCAAACCCAGTACTGGGTTTATGAAAATTGTTTCTAAGTTTTCTTTATTTTCTTGTTGAGTTAGTTGGTACTTGTTATCTTTTAATAACCAAGATTTTTGATAAGAAATAATCTTAAATAATGAATCAAAAATCACTGGAGTTCTGCTAATCGTTTTTAAAAAATCAGGATTAAAAATCGCTTCATTTTTTGCAAAACTTTGATTAATCATCGAGATAATAACTTCTTCACTCCACTCTTGATAGGTAGTTGAATCATTATTTTCTAATAATTGGTTAAATTTTTTTTCAAAAGGCTCTCTCATGTTTTAAAACGTCTTTAGACTTCTTCTCCGTTTAAAAGTTGTTCTAAATAATAACCAACTCCACCATCATGATTAGATTTTCAAGTAATTCCATCAGCAACAGTTTTCAAAGTATCAGATCCATTAATCATCGCCACTCCATATCCGACAGCTGTAATCATTCGATAGTCATTCATTTGGTCTCCAAAAGCAATCACATCACGAATATCTTTGTTGTAGTACTGAGCTAGAATACAAGCAGCATTTCCTTTATTTGCAATCTTATTAGTAAGAGAAATTACAGGTAAGGCTTTAGAATCACGAGTTACTCCATATAGGGTGTCGGTTTGAATTTTAACTGCATCTTTAAAATCTGTTAACATTCGCATGACATCATCTTTATATTTGGCATCTTTTAATTTCAAGACAATGTTGTTTGCTGGTCCCTTTCACTTGTGGGCTGGGTCATTATAAGTAAAAGTTCCTGCTTCCATTTCGTTTAAGTGAAAGAAGTTCTCTAAATCGTCATCCTGGTTTTTCAACATTGCTTTGTCATAATATTCCGTCATGACGTTAAGACAAGCATCGTTAATAATCGGATTATTTAAGATTTCTTTAATGATTGGTTCACTAATTGGAAATAAAATCCGTTTGAATTGACGTGCTTTGGGATCATGAATGTGGGAACCATCAAAATTGGTTAACAAAGTTGTTAAACCCAATTCTTCATATTGACGTGCACTAGCAATATATGGTCGGCCTGTAACAATACATACTTGGTGTCCGTTTTTCATTGCTTCTTTTAAAACTTCCACGGTTTTAGGATGCATTGTTTCGCCATCATTTGTCAAAATTGTTCCGTCCAGATCGACTAAAATTAAGCGTTTCTTATTTAAATTATTTAGTTTCATAAAAGATTCCTTTCCAAGAAAATACCTCTTAATTTTAACTGATAATTCCTTTCATAACATGATCAGAGGTTTTCTATTGTCTCCTTAAAGAGTACGGGCTAAAAATCATTTTTTCTTACTATTAAAAATAAAGTTCAGGTTATAATGGTAATTAACATATTTAGAAAGAAGGAATAAATAATGAATGTTTTTGATGCGATTAAAAAAAGAAAAGCACTTAAAGCTTACAAACCTGGAACTCCAATAACTGATGAACAGTTAGATAAAATCATTGAAGCAGGAAGGCTAGCTCCAACTGCTAACAACGTTCAAGACAACACTGTTATTGTCTTACGTAGTCCTGAAGCTCGTGAAAAGTACAAGAAAGGATTACATGACTTTAACCAACAGTATGCTACCACTGGAGAAGTAATTGTAATCTTTGTAGGTGTCCCTTGAGAGATGGTTGCTAAAAATGATGGTCAATGAATTTATGATGTTGATGTCCATGAGTATGATGCTCCTGAAGAAACGAAGCGAAAAATTGTCGAAGGGGTTCTGACTTATTACAAAACCAGATCAAGTTATGCTGATGTGCTAGACATTTATTCTAGTGCAATAATGTTTGCTTATATGAGTTTAGAAGCTACCGAATTGGGCTTTGGTACTACCCCAATGTTGGGAATTGCTAAAAATGATTTGGAAAAGATGTTGTTAGCTGATAAGTTAATTCAACCAGGGCAACGGGTAAATTTAGCCTTAGCGATTGGATATGAAGATGAAGATAATGAACGAAACAAAATTCATACTCGGATTCGTATGCCCAAAGAAAAACAATTTAAGATTTTATAATTATCAAAAAATGTAGTCAAGAATAACTACATTTTTTTATCTTAAATTAGTTAGAAAATTTTCTGCTGATTTTCTTCAAAAATTACTGTCATTTCTCACCAGATATCTATAATGAACTGTGAGAAAGGAGAGAGAAAATGGATATTTCTAACAAAGATAAACAAGTTTGAGACAAAGCTAAGAGTTGTTATTGTGCAATCCAAGATTGTGCTGATAATCATAAGTTATGCGGAATTTGTGATGAAACAATGATTTATGGAGCTCATGAATCAGTACAACCAAATAGCGAATATTCTTGAAATGTTGATCATATTATTCCTTCATCATATGGTGGTAGCAATAGTATTAACAACTTACAAGCAGTTCATGTAGATTGCAATCAAGCTAAAGCTGATCACTAATAATCATTAGGCAAATGACACTTATCAATCTCTTAAGCGAATGGGACCCCCTTCCTGCTTAGGAGATTTTTTTATTTTGTTATCTTAGGGGGGTGGAAGGTAGTTGTCTGCCTTAGATTTTTTCTAGAATAAGAAGTTTTTTCCTTTTTTCTGTTTGTGCAAATTCTATTATATGTTTCAAAAAGAAACATATAATAGAATAATAGAAAGAAGGGTTAGTTCTTTGAAATTATCCTCGAAGAAGAAAAAGGTTTGAAAACGCGCTAAACACTGTCATTGTAATGTTCAAGATTGTGCTCAAAACCACCGCTTGTGTGCTTTATGTCGTCAAACCATTATTTATACTGCTTATGAAAGTAATCAACCCCATAGTGAATATGCTTGAAACATTGATCATATTAAACCAAAATCACGGGGTGGAACTAATAAATTAAGTAATTTACAAGCAACTCACGTACGGTGCAACCTTGCGGCTGCTGATAAGCTTGATGATTAATTAACAATAAAAAAACCACCATTAATGGTGGTTTTTAACTGCGACAGCACAAGGCTGACAGTAATTATTTAAGCGCTGCATGTGCATCACATTCTTTCTAACTTATACTTTAATTATACTCTTATAATGAGAAAATTAAGAGAGTTATTAAGTGTTAATTTTCACACTTTTTAATGACTTTTTTCTAGTTGTTGTAACCTTTGTTTTAGTGCCAATCCAGCACTAAAACCACCTAACTCCCCACTTTTACGGTTAACCCGATGACAAGGAATCATGATTAATAAGGGGTTTTTACCAACAGTGGTTGCAACATAACGTACCGCTTTGGGTTTATTGATTCTTGTGGCTAATTCAGAATAAGCAATGATTTCTTGATACTTCACTTTGGCAAGTTCTTTTCAAATGATGATTTCTTGCTCAGAACCATAAAGTTTAAAGGGAAAGGTTAATTCCTTGATTTTTCCTTGAAAATATTGCTCAAGTTGGTCTAAAGTTTGGTGGTTAACCGGAGTTGGTTGCTTAACCAAATTAATTGCTTCAATTTCAAAAGAGAAGTGATGATGAATTCAGGTTTTGAGTTTTTCATCAAAGTTCTCATGAGCAGAAATATAAATAATCTGGTGATCTAACTCTAAAACAGTAAAGAGATAGTCTTCAATTCTCCGACTGTTAATAATTCATGTTGTCTTCATTCTTGTTTTTTCCTTGGCGTATTCTCTTTAATTGTAATAAAAAAGTTAGTCTTATGACTAACTTTATTGTTAATTTACTTGACCATCAGCACGTGCACATGCTTGACAACAATAAGGTTTATCGTTGACCATCACAACTTCATCTGGGTGCATTGAAACACCACAATGAGTACAACTAGTTTCGTTCATGAATTCACCTTCTTTCTAAAGTTAGTTCATCTCATAATCTCCCAATTATTGTACCTGGGTATAAATGCTTTTTTATGCAATTTCTAAAAGTTTCTATCCAATGAATTTAGTTTTATAATACGCCTTAGAAGTGGGGATTATGAAAACAAGTGAGATCATCAGTTTATACGCCTTACTGTTCACAATTTCTTATGCTGTTTTTCTGAAATCATTAAGTTCTTTTAAAGTTAAAAGATATAATTACTTAAAATAGAAGAGAGAAATAAATAAAATGGAAAATTTAAATGATGAGAGAATAGAGAAAATCTCGAATTCTTCAATCACACCTCAACAAGATATTAATAAGACTTTGTATGCGGTTGCTTTTGGTTTTATGATTCTAACATTGATTGCAACCGGAATTGCAGGAATTTACTTTATCATTTTTGCAGTTACTTCAACTTCATTTACTTCAACTTTTGATAAAGCAATGGTGGTGATTTATGCGATTTTTGCAGTAATTAGTTTGATTAGTTATGCTTGAAATATTCCTTTTACAATGAAAATCAAAAAGAGTATGGAAACACTTGAAAAACCAAGCATTGCCTTTGGAGTTTGTGTTCTAATCTTTGGAAATTTAGTTTCTGGAATTTTACTTTTGGTAGCATCCTCAACCCAACCCAAGGTCATTAGCTAGAATGCGATAAAAAAGCAGATTATTAAAATCTGCTTTTTTATACCTCTTCACTCTCTTCTTGATTATTTTCTTTATCTTTCATTGCTTGGAGTAATTCTTGATTTTGCTTCAATAAGTCCTTGATTATTTGACCGTCATTTTGTTTACGAACAGTTTCTTGATTGATGATTATTTTTTCATATCGTTCATCTTTTACTGATTCACTAGATTTATGTAGACAGATTAACCCGATTATTAATCCAATTAAGGCAGAACCTAAAAAGCATAAAACCAAACCAACCGAATTATTATTGCTACACATAACAGCTCCTCCGATTGTGAAACCTAAAGTTCAAATTACTGCAATTATTACAATTAAAATTATCATATTATTCATCCTTATCATTTATTGTTTACAACAACAATAGTAATAATAATAATAATAATCAGTGTCAATGTTTGACACAAAATTGAGCAAGTTTTGATAAGTATAATTTATTCAGATAATTAAAGCAAAGTAATCTTAATCGACATGATGAAGACCAATTAATTGAAAAAAATGATTCAAATAAATATTGATGAGACCAATAAGTAAAATACAACTAAAAAATAAGAATTTCGATAATTTGAAGTTGCATTCCTTAGATATAATAAGGTTATGTTTGATATCAGAAAGAATATTAATATGAAACAATTAACATCAAATCAAATCCGACAAATGTGGTTAGACTTTTTTGTGACTAAAGGTCATCATTTTGTTGCACCAGTATCTTTAATTCCTGTTAACGATTCTAGTTTATTATGAATTAATTCAGGAGTAGCAACATTAAAACCTTATTTTGATGGAAGAAAAACTCCGCCATCAAAAAGGTTAACTAATTCTCAGAAAGCAATTCGGACTAATGACATCGAAAACGTGGGAGTAACTGCTCGTCACCAAACTATGTTTGAAATGCTTGGTAATTTTTCGATTGGTGATTATTTTAAAAAAGAAGCGATTCAGTTTGCTTGAGAATTATTAACTAGTAAAGAATGATTTAATATTCCTGTAGAAAAACTTTATATCACTGTTTTTGATGAAGATACAGAAGCTTATGAACTTTGAACTAAAGAAATTGGTATTCCAACTGATCATATTTTTAAGATGGGTCGAGAGACTAACTTTTGAGATGTTGGTCAAGGACCTTGTGGACCGAATACTGAAATCTTTTTTGATCGGGGCGAAGTCTGAGATCCAAAACATCTTGCTACGAAGTTATTAAGTGATGATTTAGAAAATGATCGTTATATTGAAATTTGAAATATTGTTTTCTCTCAATTCAATAACGATGGTACTAACCACTATACTGAATTACCAAGAAAGAATATTGATACTGGTGCTGGCTTAGAACGATTAACTTCAATATTTCAAAATACTCCCACTAACTTTGAAACTGATTTGTTTTTCCCAACCATTAAAAAAGTAGAACAACTAAGTGATGGATTTAGTTATTCTCTGGATAATTACTTTCATCCTCAAGATGCTCAAACTCGAACTAACACTGCTTTTAAAGTGATTGCTGATCATGTTCGGGCAGTGAGTTTTGCGATTGCGGATGGGGCATTCCCGAGCAATAAAGACCGAGGATATGTTTTAAGACGTTTAATTCGTCGTAGTAGTGTTTATGGGGGTTATTTGGGTATTCATGAACCATTTCTTTACAAGCTGGTTGATGAAGTGGTCAAGGCAATGCAAGTCTTCTATCCTTACTTAAGAGAAAAGAAAGCATTAATTGAAAAAACCATTTATGAAGAAGAAGTGAAGTTCTTAAAAACTTTATCTAAAGGATTTGAAATGTTAGAAAGTTTAATTACTACTAAGCATGAAATTAGTGGTCAAGATGCTTTATTATTGTTTGAATCATTTGGCTTTCCAATTGAATTAACCATTGAAATTGCAGCAAACAAGCAAGTAAAAGTTGATGTTAAAGCGTTTAATGAGTTATTAGCAGAAGTTAAGGAAAACTCGCGTTCAGCACGTAAAAACCTTCAAGCTTGGAATAATCAAAACGAGTTATTTACTAAACTAACTGTTAAATCAGAGTTTATTGGTTATGAGACTTTAGAAAATAAACAAGCAAAGATAGTTTATCTGTTTGTTGATAATCAAGAAGTTCAAAGTACGAAGGGTGAAGAAGTTTATCTGATTTTAGATAAAACCCCTTTTTATGCTGAAAAAGGAGGCCAAGCTGCTGATGCTGGTTATCTCTATTTAAACGATGGTAGCAAAGTGTTTGTTAATGATGTTCAACAAGGACCATTAGGACAAAACATTCACCATGTTCAACTAAATAATCACGAACTAAAGGTTGGTGATGTTGTTGAAGCCCGGGTTGATGAGGAAAAACGTCTCTTAACCATGAAGAATCACTCAGGAACTCATTTAGTTCATGCTGCTTTAAGACAAGTCTTGGGAAATACGGTAATGCAATCTGGTTCTTATAATGATGAACACGGATTAAGAATCGATTTTACTTATAATGAAAGAATTACTTCTGATCAACTAGCCAAAACCCAAATGATTGTTAATCAAGTGATTGATTTAAATATTCCTAGAGAAGTGTATTACACTTCTCTAGAAGAAGCTATCAAGAAGTATCACGCTTTAGCTTTCTTTACCGAGAAATATGACGAGATTGTTCGGATTGTTAAGTTTGGTGATTTTTCTTGTGAACTTTGTGGAGGAACCCATGTTAAAGGCACTAAAGAAATTGAAAACTTTATGATTACTAAATTAGAGTCAAAAGGATCAGGAGTTTATCGAATTCACTGTTTGACTAGTAATGCAACGATTAGTGAATATGTCCAAACTCTGTTTAATGATTATTTAGAGGATGTTGATAAGTTAATGTCTACTTATCACGAGTTCAAAGTTCAATTAACTAGTTCTAGTTTAGAAACGAAGTATGAAGTAATTAAACATTTAGTAGTTGATAAAGAAAACATCAACCAATTAAAAGAATTGGTTGATGACTTTAAACAAAGTTATAAAGAGTGAGATAAACAAAAAAAAGACGTTTTAACTCAATTAAAGATTAAACCTTATTTAGAAGTTAAACCTCAAGAAAATGCTCAAGGAGTGGCAGAAATTCGTTTAGAAACTAAAGATTTAAGTATGAGTGATTTAAAAACTTTAGCTGATATTTTTCGGAATAAATATGATGATTTAATTGTGATTTTATTTAGTCAAACTAGTGAAAGCAACTTTGTTGTGATCGCAGTTAGTGAAAGTTTACAAGATCAATACAAAGCAATTGATATCTTTAAGAATTTAGAAGTTCATCCTAAAGGTGGCGGTAATGCTAATTTAGCCCAAGGAAAATATTAAAATTTTTTTTGCAAAAAATAAATATTTTTTATTATTAGTTGTGAGACAATGAAAAAGACATCCCTCAAGGAGATGTCTTTTATAGGTTGAAGATAAGATTGTTGGTTTTTTAACTAGGAGTCTTATCTTTTTTGCATTGTTGTAGCATCGTCTCGTGAACATTTATAAATTGAAAAAAGATGTCCATTTTCAATTGTTGTTCCTACGAAGATATTGTAGTTATGTACGTGTCCATAGTCCTTCAACATGTTTCTTCTATGAGCATCACTTGGCTTGTTTTTTCTTGACATTATTTCACCTCCTTTATTGTTGATATTATTATCAATCAACTGCATTATCATTTTATCTCCTTTCTAAAAAAATTTCATAAAAAATGTTAATTTTTTTATAAATATTAGATTATAGAAGTGAAATACACATATTTATAAGTGGTATTTGTATTTTTTTTGTAGATATATTGTATTATAATATTGATTGAAAGTAGGAAAAAATATGAGTAAGGATTTTAATTTTAGATTAGATAAAATAGAGTTTGAAAATTATAAAGGCTATAAAGAAAGGCAAGTTTTTGATTTTACTACTAACAGATCCTTTTCCAATGATTATTCAACAGTAAGAAAGTATTGAGATTATTCCAAGACAAAAACCCCTAAAAAATATAAAAGAGTTTTAGGTATATATGGTTATAACTCTTCTGGTAAAACAAGCATTTTTGAGATTATTTCTCTTTGAATGGTTTGGATTCTGGAATTAAATAAAAATTACTTCAATAGTTTGGAACAAAAAAACAACAAGCCCCATTTTCATAATTATTTCGAATTACTTATTCTCAAATATAGTCATGATTATAATGATGAGAACTCATTTGAACTATATAGTTCCTTTAATGATAAAAATAGACCTTTGATTATTTCATTTTATTTTTCAACTAATATTTTTTCTTTTAGACATGAATTAATCGGAGAATATGATGACAAAGAAAAAGAAATTATTAATATTAGTGAAAGAATTTATTTATTAGATTCTTATGATAATGAAATTGTTAAATTATGAGATTCTGATACGACGCCCAATTCATTGGGAGAAGAAATTCAACTCTTGGAACTTTTAGAAAAAGAGTTTTCTAAACAAAATTTAGAAAAAGATTCCGAAAATAAACAAGAAACTCTTTTATTGTTAAAGAATTTACAAAGGTTAAGAGAAAGGAATCAAAAGAATGATGAAAAATTGAAAACTATTTGAAAATGTATATTCAAATTTTTAAATAGTGTAACAATCATTGATCCAGCAATGACAACTCAAAAAAATAACCTTAATATTCAGCTCTTTTTTTCATCTTTGAACGGCATTGATTCGATTAATAATTATTCAACAAAAATATATAATTTATTAGATGGTGGAAAAGATGAAAAGATTACTAAGGTTAAAAATATTATTCTATCTATGATAAAAATTCTTGATTCCAATATAAAAGATATTCAACTTTTATCGATAAGAAAGGGCGAAAAAGAAACTATAAAATTTATATCAATAGTAAACAAAAATAATGTCAAAAACTTTCCTGAAGAATTATCTACTGGTACAATCAATTTCATTGATTTACTTTTGAAAGTTATATACAGCAAATGAATCAACGAAGTAAAAAAGGGAAATAACGTATTAACTTATATTTTTATCGATGAATTAGGACTGAATTGACATACTAATTTGACTATCAATTTCATTAATAATATGCTTGAGGATTTTATGGATGAAAATTCGACTATTGTTTTCACTTCTCATGATTCATTTGTTGCAAATAATTTATCGACCGATTCTTTATATATAATTGATAACAAAAATAATTTAATTAAGGTTGATGGTTTAACAAATAATAATGATGATAAATTTAGAAAACGTATAAAATTTAGTAAAAATTATTTTAATAATAAATTCGATTCGCATTGAGGAACTTCAGAAAATGATGATAATTTTTCTGAATTAAAAAAAGCAATTACAGTTGCCAAAAATAAATAATTTTTTTTACTTAAGAAAAAGAATATGAAAATAACTAGACAACGTTATTTACCAGCGTTTGTTTTGAAAAAATGAATACTCTAAAAGATAACAATCAAATCCAGCATCATAAAATAAGACGCTAAAACGATAGATGAAGTATGGAATTTGACCATTCTTGGAGCACTTTAGGTGCTCCTTTTTATTCATATTTTGTTAAAAGTATTTATTTGGATCACTTTAGTTTTATGTTTCATTTGTTGATAGATAATTTGGAGATTGATTCATTATTTTTATTAACTAATAATATCTTCTTTTAATTGTTAAAATTAGTTTGAAGAATGAGGGAAAAATATTATGGAAAAAATAACAATCAAACAGCATTACCTACCGGCATTTATTTTAAAGCGATGAAAGATAAATAATTCAAAAAACTTTGATAAAGCTCAATACTATGATGTGAATACCGGAGAATCTAAAAAATTTACCATTAGGAGTGAAGATGATCCATTTAAAATTGATAATTATTATGAACATCAATCAAAAGAACCAAATGAAATTGAAGGCAAGCTAAGTCAATTGGAAGGGGCGTTTGCCAATGTTTTGATCAAAGTTGAAGAACAATTAAAAACTAGTACTAAGATTAAGATAAATAGAAAAGAATTATTCTTTATTAAATTATTTGCCATAACTCAATCTACTCGTTCTCATTCTTTGCAAATTGCTTACGAAACTAATGATGGTGATAGTGCGTTTAGGGAACGACATAAAGGAAAAAATGTTGAAGAACTAAAAGAAATGCAAATTAATCATCTTTCAAAATTATTAGATTTATTTCACATGATACAAGAAGGAAAAACTTGAATTGAAGTAATGAAAGAGATTTCTTCTTTTTTTAGAGAAATTGATTCTGAAAAAATAAAACAAGGTGTTCCACTTCTTGACATAGTTGATGAAACAAAGTTTAGTGCTTTTAATTATTTACACGGAACCTTTTTAAATTGAATTGTTATCGATGAAGATTTTGATAATTTTGTTTTGACTGATTCTGGACCAATTCAAACTAATGCAAAACTTATGCCTATACCTTTCTTTGAAGTACTACCAGTTAACCCCAAGCTGGCGATTTGTTTTGTGAATAAATTCTTTCCTTCTTTTCCTAATTATGAAATCGAAAAAGCAGGGTTGGAACGTAATTTTGGTAAAACAGATTTAATCGATTGAAAAATTGAAAACAATACTAAAGATAAAAAACCAGAAGATTATGATTGAGAAGATTGATATCTTTACGATATTACAAAAATAAGTAATTGACAATTGTCTTTTTTAAATGCTTGTCGAATTTCTCAAGTAAAAGAATATGTTGTTTATGTTGATAAAGAAGATATAGCAGAAGCACTTAAAAGACCGGTATACCGATCAGAAGATCAATTTTAGATAATAAAAAGCATTATAAATATTTAAATATATAAAATACAATGGTAAAAGAAATATGGAATTTGACTATTTCTAGAGCACTTTATGTGCTCTTTTTTTATTGTGTGATTGAGATGAGAACAAAATAAGACTTCTGCAGACATTACCTCATGGGTATTCCATTTAGATATATCTTCATTAACGCGCGCCACCAATGCCATATATCTAAATGGATTATCAACTAACTAGTGTGGGTAGAAATCTTATTTAGTAATTTGGTATTTTTATAAAAATTACTCATCTATATAAAATCTGCTTTTTTATTAAAATTATCGTTAAAGTTTTACTTTGATTTCGGTATTCATTTAATAAAATTAGACGCAAGATCTTGACTATTGTATAATGAAAGCGTGTTTATTGAAGGCGATAAAATTATGATGGATGAATTAAAGATTATTACTAATGAATTTTGGAACAATAAAAAGACGGTTTTCTTTCTTTTTCAAGATGAAGATGATAATTATGGAATGTTTTATGGACAATTAAGTGTTAATAAAAATTTAAGTAGTAATCTTTTTAACCCTCAAGATATCAAGGACTTAGAAAAAGAATACTATTTGTACACTAATAATAAAATTTATTTTATCCAATTAGAAGATGAAGATAAAAAAAGTAAGTTTGATGGTGAACAAATTACTTTTAAAAATAACAGTTTTCCTTCCGAGTTTATTAAAAGTTTATTTGATTCTATTTATAGCTGACTGTCAACAAATAAATGAGAAACCTTACTTGAAGGTTTAGAAAATATTAGTGAATTTTTATATTCAGCTACTAATAACCAGGCTCAAAAACGTTTACAAGGTTATCTTGGTGAAATGGGTTTAATTTATTATTTAATGAAGAATAACCAAATTACTCATCATCAAGAAATTGCTAAAGTTTGTTTTCAATATTATCAAAAGACTTTAAGTGAAAAACACGACTTCAGGTTTAACCCGAAGTTACGTTTAGAAGTTAAATCAACCCAAGGCGAAGGAATGAACTTTAAAATGAAGGCATCTCAACAAGTTGATGTTGGTGAGATTCATGTCTTTTATGCTTTTGTTAAGTATAACCGAGTTGCCCCAGAATTCGGGAAAAATTTAAACCAAGTTGCTGCAGAAATTGCAGCAACTTTAGATCTAAGTGACCCACAGTTTCCAAATCACTTGTTAGCCAGTGTTAAGAACAAGGATTATGAAGGTTACTATATTGATACTGAGCAAATTGAAGTTTATCTTTTAGATAATAATGAGTTACCTAAATTTGTTTTAAAGGATAACGCTGTTTCAGAAATTAAATATAGCTTTAATGTTCTGGAATACCTTAAAGCACATGAGTATCACGAAAAAGAAGCAATGGATAATTTTTATCAATTCGTTATTGGAGGAAAAGAAAATGGAAAATAAGCTTATTAATGTTGAAGCGGGAGAAACAAGAATTTGAGAACGACCAGAAAAGAGTGGGATTTATTTGCTTTCGGAGTTTATTGATAATTCTAAGTCTTCTTATGAGGAAATGATTAGCAATGGTCAAATTCACGAAATGCCAGAAATGCCAATTGAATTAACTTTTGATAAGAAAAATGGTTATATTTCCATTGTTGATGAAGGATTAGGTTTTGAAATCATCCAAGCAATTAGAACAATTGGAAACAATAAAATTCAGTATGGACAAACTAATCAGTATTATGTAGGAATGAAATCAGCGATGAACTTCTTTGGTGATTTTTCAATTCTAGTTTCTGAACGAATGGTTAATGGCGTTAACCAGAGATTTGCTAATTTCTTTATTTATCGTAATGGTTGTCTAGAAGCAGATGTTGAATTAGAATCAAAAAATCAAACTGGTTCTGAAGTTTATTTATTTACTGATTATCAAGCAGCAAAGCAATTTTGAAAAGAAAGCTTGAATTTTAAAAATTATAATGATTTACACAAATTTCCTAGAGAGGAAGATTTGAATAAAAGTGAATGATTAACTTATTCAAAGACAGAAACACTTTTAGACAATATTGATTCCAATTACCCATATTTAACTGCTAGTTTATTTCAAAGATATACACCCTTGGTTAATACTTATTCAAATATTAAGATTAACTTCCGTTGTTTTGATGGTAATGGGTATAGTCGATTGCTAGATAATGATAATAAAATTAAACCGATAGAAAAAGGCGTTCAATTTACTCCAGAATACTTCAAAGTAATTCAAAAAAATAATTTTAATCAAGAAATCTCCCTAACTTTTGATAAATTGAATGATGATAGTTTGAAATTGTTTAACAGTTATTTAAAAGAAAACAACCAGGAATTCAAAAAAAATTTAGAATCTCTTTTATACAATGATATGAATCAACACTTTACAAAAATAAAAAGTTATGAACGAGATAGAGGTAAAGTTTCTTCAAATGAATCAGGTGATTATCTTGGTTTATTTAATTTCGAATGAATTGATTATCCAGAAAAGGCAAATAAGTTTGAATTTGCTAATAAAGAAAACAATTGGGCCAAATGACCTTTTGTTAGAGCTTTTGTCAAAATCTTTTTAAGTAATTTGTATGATCAACAAGGCAGTTTGGCAAATATTAAGTTTAGAATCAAGAACTTAACAATTTATGATGACCAAGTGGTTGTAGCTGCTCGCGAAAGTTCAGATGAAAAATTTAAGTTAGATTTTAACTTGAACATTTATTCGACAAAGTTTACAAAAAAAGGTGGAATTTATGGAAATACACCAATGAAATGAATATCTGGTTTAACCTTAACTCAAAATAATCGAGCAATTTATCATGGCCCAAATGTCGATCGCAGCAATATTAGTCGTCAATTAGATGTCTTAACACCATTCCCAGAAAGAATTTTAACTAACGAGTTTGAGCAAAGTGACCCAAGTGCTTTTCCTAATTTCTATTCCAATAAAAACAATCCAACTGGGATTGTTATTGGGGGTAATACTGAAAGATGACCTTCAAGAATCTTTGGTGATGTGATAATTCCTGATTCATCATTGTTTTCTTCTGGAACAAATAAAGCATTAATTAATAACATTACCCCGTTACAAAATTTCATTATGGATATTTTAAAAGATTCAGGAATCAATGTTCTGGTTCGTTGAGTTTATTTATTGGATAACGATGGTTTCAAAGGAAGTGAAACATTAAAAGATAGTATCTTAATGAACAATTCCCACAACAAATTGGAAAAAGAACATAATCTTGGAAAAACCTTAGCAGAAATTCTTAAAAATATGCGAAAAATTGAAGAGCCAGAAGTTTCAGAGAGATCGGATTCTGATGCCGATGGTATTATAGAACAACCCATCGGCATCAATACTCCAGTTTATGAACCAATAATCACTGCTGGAGAACAGGACCATTACCTCTCTCCTGGTTTTGATGATGATACTAAGATTATCAAAAATTACGAAGGTTTATTTAGATCTCTTAAAAACAACTCATGGTCATTATTAAAAATTCATAATGTTAATTTAGATAGTGATAATTTAACTATCCAACTAAATACAAGTGATAAAACCTTTAGCAAATGAAATCACCAATTAAACTTAATGTTTGACAAAAATCGTGATGATAATGAGATTAAGTTAGTTTTGACAGATAATCAACCAATTCAACTATCAATTCCCTTAGATGCCAAAAGATGAAACATGGATGATTTAGTAAAACAAAGCGAAAAGGTGACTAAAAACATTAGTTCAGCACTAATCCAAGTAAGTAACTATTATTCAATTGCAACTAATAAAAAACTTTCTAAAAAAGCAGACGAAAAGCACATTAACAAAGTAGTAGAAAAGTTTTTAATTAATAAATTAGGGAATATGAATTTAAAAAATGGCCAAGATTAAAGTTTTTCAAAGTAATGTTTCTGCTGAGTCATTTAAAAGTAAACGTTATAGTGAAATTAAGTTTTTTAATACATTTTTAGATTATCAAGCACTTGATGTTTATCGTTATCAACCATTAAAAACATTGCTAAAAACAAATGTTGAAAATTTATTTGTTAATGATATTTATCAAGATTATGGCATAAATAATTACAATGGTTCGTTAGCTTATGGAGAAGTACAATCGGGAAAAACTTCAAACATGTTGTGTTCAACGATGTTTGCCTATGATTATGGTTTTAAATACGTTTTTATCTTTACGGGAAACATTACTGCCTTACATAATCAAACCATTAATCGCTTTGGAAAGGAATTTAGTAATTTTAGAAAATATTGTGAAAATAATTATCAAAACAATCAAGAATTAAAGTATGCAAGAGATAAAGAAATCAGTTTTTATCCAGCAATTAATATTAGGGATATTAGAGAATTAGAAATCACCGTGTCATTTGTTGAACAACTGGAAAAGAATAATGATTTAAACGTTTTCTTTGTTTTAAAAAATACCTCTTCTTATGAAAAAGTTGTAAGGATACTTGAACTTTCGGGTAATTTAAAAAAACGGAATTCAATTTTAATTTTAGATGATGAATCTGATTGAGGCTTTAAGTCTGGTAGTTATCTTGATAACAGTCCCAAACTTTTCAATGACTTAAGTGAAATTAAGAAAATTTGTGAAACCAAAGATTACTATTTAAAATATATTGCTTTCACTGCCACCCCTTATAAAATCTTTGAATCTAGTCAAAGTTTTATTAATAATATTAACAATGTAGTTCGGTTGCAAAGTAAACAGTTTCAAGATTGAATGACAAATGATTATGTTGAAACAAATGACCCCTTCTATTGTGGTATTAATGTCTTTCATCCATCACACAAGGTTAATTATAAAAGTGAAGTTATTGAAAATTTAATCAATAGAGGGTTTGTTTCAATCATTAATAATGAAGTTAATGAGCAGCAATTATTGATCTTATCTTTGCTTACTTTTTTAATTAATTCTTATGCGTATAAAATAACTACTGGTAAATTTGGGATGAAAAAGAATCTTTATGGACTTTATTTTTCTGATGTAGTGCAATCAAAACATGATAAAGATTTTAGTAATTTAGTTAATTTATTACCGATTTTAAACAAAGTAATGGAAGAAAAAGTTTTCCCACAATTTAAAAGTGTTGATTATCGAACTTGAAATCAATCAAAGATTGATTTCATTCTGTTTTTCTTAGAAATAATGGTAGGCGTGATTCCTTTACAACTCAGTGCTTTTAAAGATATTATTATTGCCAAACTATCACAATTTTCTTATAGTCAAGTTAATTCAATTTTCCTCTATATTCATTCTTGAATTAAAGCAGCAATCAAGGCATTCTTATCCTTGATTGTAAAAATGTCAGGCAACGAAGAAGATGGCGCAAAGTTTGACCAAAAACAACCCTTAGGAGAATTGAATTCTATCTTCATTATTGGTGGTTATAAGATATCACGAGGAATTACCTTTGATAACTTAGTTTTTGAATGCATTACTAAAAAATCAGATAAAAACGATTCCACCTTACAACGAGCCCGGTGATTTGGTTATCGTTCGCTTGATTTATTAAAGAATATGACAATCATTCTTAGCGAAGAGGTCAATAAATCTTTTGAAGAATCAATTACAAATGATGTGAATTGAAGAGAAGCGATTGAAAATTACCAAAAAGATTTGCATCACAATTAGTAGAATAATTAAAACCTTTTTTCTCAAAATTATTAACGATATAATTTAAACAGTGACTTATAATGTCAATTACAAGTTCTTCCATCATTTTTCCTGTTCTATTTTTTCGAGCATTTGAGTCTAACCCTACTTCTACGCCCAATAAATAGTCGTTAACATTAGTTATCATCTTTTTGGCAACTAATTTATCTAATGGTGAATTTTTTATCACTTCAATAACTTCTTGATTGGGAGTGTTTGAAGTAAAAGATAAAACTTCACCATTTTTCTTGATCATTTTCCCTTGTTCATTTCTGGTAGCAAATAATAAAGGAATATATTTTTTCGTAGTCGGATTATTAGTTAATCAATAATCTAAACTATTATAAAACTCTTCATAATCAGTTAATTTTTCATTGATATCAGCAAATCCTTGATATCAAATGGAATATCTATCAATCACTTTATCAACATCAACTAGATTTTCATAATCCATAACGTTGTTGGTAAGAGTGTTAATAAAATCATTAAAATCTTTTTTCATTTTGTTAATTTCTCCTCAATTAATAGCAACTATGATTTGTAATTGACATTATAGAGCAGAAGGGAATAAAAATTAAGTCTCAATATCATCTTGAACAATTATTTATTGATGGCTTCATTAATAGAAATCAGTTAGAAGAAATTAAATCTTTACAAAACAACCAAGCAACTAAAGTATTTGATTTCATGTTTCAATTTGAAGACAAAATCTATTTGGGCGAGACTAATTTTTATAATAGTTCTGGGTCAAAACTTAATGAAGTTACGAAATCTTATTTATTCTTAAATGAACGTTTAAGTAAAGTTCCTAATTTAGAATTTGTTTGAATAACTGATGGAGGAGGATGAAAGTCAACCAAGAACCAAATTCATGAAGCTTATACCAAAATCCCCTTCCTTTTCAATCTTCACCAACTAAAAAATAACTCTTTTAAGGAGTTATTAAGTTAATGAAGCCTTTTGTTAAGTGGGCGGGTGGAAAAACCCAGTTACTTGGTGAAATTAACCAGTATCTACCTAAAAATTTTGATCGTCTGGTTGAACCATTTGTTGGTGGAGGAGCTTTATTTTTAAGTTTGGAACACGATAAGGTTTGAATTAATGATTTAAATAAAGAGTTAATTAACTTGTATAAACAAGTTAAAAGAAATCCCAAGAAATTGATGACGATTGTTGATACTTTTAAAGATGAATATCAATTAGATCCTAAAGGTTATTATTATCTTCGTCGAAAACATGACCGTGATGAGGTTCTGTATGCTAATCTTTCTCCGGCTTTCAAAGCTTCGCGAACTCTATTTTTAAATAAAACGAATTTCAATGGTTTATATCGGGTAAATTCTCGTGATCGCTTTAATACTCCTTGAGGGCAAAAACATAAGGTACCAGAAATCTATAATCAAGAAGAATTACTCAAAATTTCCTCATACCTTAAACAAATTAAGATCACTAGCACTAATTATTATTCGATGTTAGAAGGTATCGATCAGGGCGATTTTGTTTATCTTGACCCGCCTTATGATAAATTGAATAAAAATACTTTTACTAGTTACACAATTCCTGATTTTGGCGAAGCGGAACAAAGAAAACTCAAAGAGTTTTGTGACCATTTAAATGATCGAGGAATTAAATTTCTCCAATCAAATCACAATACTCCTTTGATTCGAGAACTGTATCAAAATTATAAGATTGTAATTGTTAATGCTAAAAGAAACATTAATGCTAATGGAGAAAAACGAAGTGGGGTTGAAGAAGTATTAATCATGAATTATGAAACTTTGTAGAAATTTTCGTTTGTATGTTTATCTTCGAATTGTATCTTGTTAGTACATTTTGCTTATAATTTTGTTGTAAACTAAAAGTTAGATTATTTAAAAAAGTAACGGGGGATCAAAATGGAAGTTAATGGTCGGTTTTTAGATAAAGAAGTTTTAAAAGCGAATAAGAGATACACAATTCCAATTTATCAAAGAAATTATAGTTGAACGATAAAACAATGTACAAAACTAATTGAAAATATTTTATCTTTGGATTTAGAAGAAAATAAGAAAACTTATTTTATGGGTACTTTTGTTTTGTCTAGAGATAATGAAAAGGTTGATTTTTCTTATGATACTTATGAAGTAATTGATGGACAACAAAGGATGATAACTTTTTCCTTGCTAATCAAAGCACTTTATGATTCTTTTTTTTATGTTTTAAGTCATAAAGATAAAAGTTTTTTAGATGATTTGAATTTGGAAGGGAAAAAACGTAGTTTAAATTTTGAGTTAAATGAATATATACTTTTACATAATCAGGAAATTGAAAAGCAAGAAAAAATTAAAAATTTGAAATTAATTTTATCTGGAATGGATAATGACACTTTTTCTAATATTATTTATGAAGATTTTCAACTAGAAGAATTTTCTCATGATTTAGACTCCAATTTAGATAAAAATATTTTAGAAAACAAATTTGGAAAAATTGATACTGGTTCTAATTTGTATAAAAATTACAAAGCTATGTATAGTAAATTTACAAAAATTTTCAATGACACAGTTAATTTTGATAGTTTACGCGCAAAGTTTGATGAATTAAGACAAAAAATTCAAAAAATGAACGTTATTGTAATTATTATAGGGAATGATGAAAATCCACAATTAATTTTTGAATCAATAAATTCCACAGGTATATCTTTAATGCCAGTTGATTTGATAAGAAATTACTTATTAATGAGTGAAACTTCTTCTAAACAAAGGGAGTTGTATAAAAACGACTGAGTGCCTATCGAAAAATGTGTAGGTGACGTAAAAGATTTGAATGAGATTTTTGCTTATTTTATTTGTTTAAAAACCGGTTCCAAGCCTAATGATAAAATCTTATACGATAAATTTAAACTTTTATTTAAAGAAAGTGCTCAAGATAAAAGTTCACTATTAAAAGAAGTTCGTGACATAGTTTTTATATATATGGAAATTAAAAAAGGTGAGAACAATTACTATAAAGAATTAAGTAAATTTAAAATGACACAATTTTATCCTTTAATAGTGGCTACTGCCTTAAAATATCAAGAGGAAAAAATTAATTCTCGAGATTTTGAGAAATTGATTAATTTATATACTAATTATTTTTTGAGACGATCTATTATAAATTTTCAAACTGGTTCACTAAATAGTTTTTTGTCAAAACTTGCTAAAGAAATATATTCAAATGGGTATATTTCAAAGAATGGGAATTTGCATGATTTTGTTTTATTGAAGATTTTGGATACAGGTTCAACCAAAAAAGCATTTTTCCCCACTGATGAAGATATAAAAAATGCGCAAGCGTGACGAAATTTTTATGATTATGATAATTCTAAGCATATATTGAAGTCTATTGAGTCATACGAATCGCAAGATCCTTTAATTTTAAGTAGAAAGTATACCATAGAACATATAATGCCTCAGACTTTAACTAGTGAATGAAAACGTGATTTGGGAGAAAATTTTAAAGAGGTTCATGAGACTCTTATTCATTCCATTGGAAATTTAACGTTAATTACTGATAATTCTGAACTGGGAAATAAACCCTTTGAGATAAAAAAAACCTTCTTATGAAACTTCGCGGTTAAAGATAACTAATAAAGTTGCGAACTATGATAAATGAACAAAATTAGAGATTACAGCTCGAGAACAAGAGATGATTGATAAATTTTTGAGTATATTTCCATATCCAGAGCAAAAACATTTGGATTCAAAAAAAAATGTCGAGAAAGTAATTAAGGAAAAAAATATTTTGTGCAGTAAATGAATTGATTCTTTAGATGCTAGTGATTACACAATTCCCAAACATGTCAATATCTACGGAATTTCTAAAGGTACTAGGTTTAAACCAAAAAGTTGAGAAGATCTTTTGTACACTTATTTTCATGAACTTGAAACTAAAGGGAAGATAGATGTTTTTAATTTATCAAAAGAAATTCAAGATTCTTTAGAATTGGAGTATGACCTGGTTAAAAGTATTCTCGATATTGATGAAGATGATGAGAATAATTACATTAATTCTAGAAACAACAAATCTACTTGAAAAGTTAAGGCCCTTCAGGAGCCTAATGATATCTTGCGGGTTATTAAGACCTCTTTTGACTTTGTTGATTATTTAAGTAATAATAATTCTAATTTTGCGAATGAAATTGATGTGGAATTTGTTTATGATTAGTGGTAAATTAAATAATTTTGCGATAACAAAATGAGCAGGTGGAAAAAACTCTGAATTGATATACATAAAAGAATATTATCCTAAGAGAAGGGTTGATAGATTTATAGAACCTTTTGTAGGTGGCGGATCTGTTTTTGGATTTTTCTCTTCACAAAATTTGGCCAATAGTTTTTTTGTCAATGATTTATCAGAACATCTGATAAATTTATACACTATGGTTAAAAAACAAGATGAAATTTTTTTTAGTTGTATAGATAAAATTAATGATTTGTGAAAGCAAGCTGAAGAACTTGCTCGTGGGCAAATAAAAAAGGGCGGAATATATAAAGAGTTTAAGTGTTACACGATAAATAAAATCACTGAACAAAATTTTCGAGATTTTTTGTCTTCGGAATTTTTGTTAAATTCTAAAAATATTAATTCCTTGTTTAATCCTCCTTTTAATAATCAAATTTTGAGAAAAGTTGGTTTATTAGAAGAAATTTTTTTTAAAAAATTTGATAAGATAAAAAATCTTGAAAACACGATTGGGGCAAAATTTACCAGAAAGGATATAGATTCTACTATTCAAGCATGTTATAAATCTTTCATCTATACTATTTTGAGGGATATGTTTAATGAGTTTTCTTTCAGTAGTAATTCGGACAAAGGGATGACGACTGCTTTGTTCTTCTTCATCAGAGAGTATTGTTATGGTTCTATGTTCAGATTCAATTCAAATGGAGGATTTAATGTGCCTTATGGAGGGATAGCCTACAATTCAAAAAGAATATCTGATAAAACTAACAAATTGAGTGAATTATCAAATTTATATAGGAAAAATGATGTTTCTTTTTATAACTTAGATTTTTTTGATTTTTTGCAGTCTTTTGATTTGAATGAAAATGATTTTCTTTTTTTAGATCCTCCATATACAACGAATTTTAGTACATATGATAATAATGAATTTACAAAACAGATGCATATAAAATTACGAAATTTTTTATTAACAACTAAGGCTAATTTCATGTTGATAATTAACAAGGATGAATTCATAGATGATTTATATGAAGATAGTCATTTTGTTAAGAATTTTTACAAGAAAAAGTACTCTGTTAATATAAAAAATAGAAATAGTCAGGATATTGTTCATCTGGTTATTACAAATTATAAATTATAGGAGAGAAAAATGATATTAAATGAAATTTTTGAAAATGAATTATTACTTCCTGTATGTATTGCATTAAAAGGAGAAAATGCATTGAAAACATCAGAAGTTATTAAAAAACTTGAAAAAGATATGAATCCAATAGGAAATGATGGATTATCATATGTAATGAGAAGAGATAGCATTTTTTCTCAAAAGATACGTAATGTAATATCGCATAAAAATCCTAATTTTTATTCAAAGATTGATTTTGGTCGTGATAAAAAAACTGGTGAAACAACTTGATATTTGAATAATAAAGGATATCTTTATTTGGAAAATAATGGAATTAATGAAAAATTTTTTTTGAATTTAACTAATTACGAAGAAAGAATTCAATTTTTGAAGAATTTGAATAAATAGTCTTATGTACGCAGAGTTCGCTTCTCTACGGTCTTTTCTTTGGAAAAATTCTAAATCTTGTTTGGAAAATTTAAACGATCACAATCAACCTGTTGGTTTATCGAAGTGCTCTCATAAAGAATGTCTTTATCCTGATTCTTTAATAAAAGCCACTGATTATGGGAACGATGATCAACAATGAGTAGTTATTTACTGTGTTCCTTTAGAACAAGGATGAATGGTGCATAATTCTAATGTTGAAGTAGGTTCAGGTTGAGTCTAGAAAAACTTGTGGTGATAAAGCGTTAATAATCATTAGTAATTTAAAAGAATTAAGTCTAAAAAGTACCTAAAATTACGTTTTTTTTATCACTTTTAGATTGATAAGGAATGTAAAAACGACTGATATAATTATAAGGTCAAAGTGAGACGGTTAAAGAGTTATTAATTGTGATTAACTACTTTTTTGTAGTCCAAAATGGTAAATACACTACGTCTTACTATCACAATGTTTTAAAACATTGAAAAGATGGGAATATAAAAATGAAAAGTAAAAAACAACAACCCCGAAGGTCTAAAAATTGAAAATTATGGGCGGGAATTTTTGCTCTTATATCAGCTGGGTCAATTATTGCCACAACTGTAAGTTTAGTATCGTGTGGAACCAATAACCGTTCTGAAGTAATTAAAACTGATTTGGCTGATTTAAATCTTGAAGCAACTGTAGCAGTGGATCTATCAGCAACTCCAGAAGAAGTTTTTCAGGCCTTTTTAGATAAAAACCAAAGTATTCTTGATAATACTTTAACTCTTGATCATGTAGAGTTATCTGACTTCCAAGCATCAGAATACCTTAAAAATGGTTCTTTAATGATTAATGCTAAAAAAGTACCAACTAATAAATGAACTGGTACGATTCAATTGGCAGTCAAGTACATTTTACATGAAAAAAACTTTCCTGATTTTCTTGGTTACCTTTCTGATAATGATTTACTTAAATTCGAGATTCCTGCTGGGACAATCACCTCACTTGGTAATTTAGTTGAAGTATTCAAAGAAACATTAAATAATAAGATGAAACAATATTATGAATATGAAAGCAACATTACGGAAATTAGAGTGAAAAAATGAGCTTGAAACTTCCCTAAAGGGATAGAAAGACCTTCTATAGAAGACTTAAATACTAAAGGATATACAGTACATCTTCCAAGATTTCGTGGGGTTTTTGCCATCGATCATCGCGATGGTCATTTAACCAAGATTGATAAGCACTGAAATGTTTATTGGACAATAGTATAATAAAATACCTTAAAGAATAGTTTATTCAGTTTAAAAAGGACCCTAAGGTCCTTTTTAAAATGTCTAATCTTAGGGTGAATAACATTGTTGTTGGTAACTTATAAGTGTGAGGACCTTGTGATCCCCCACAAATTCAAGCTTGTTCCTCGAAAATTTATTAATATATTTCATGTTATAACGAGAAATTATGAAGATCATAAAAACTTGTTTTTTTCTTGCTTTCAGATTGCTAAAAACCTAATAATGATTGGTAAAATTATAGGGACAAATTGAGATTGTTAACGAATTATTGATTGCTTTTTATTGCGAAAAATATAGATATTCCTATTGTCATAATGACTTAAAACAACGTTTTTTAAGAAATAAAGAAAGAATAAAATTGATAAATTAACTATGAAAAATAAACAGAAAAAACCTAAAAATTGAAAATTACGGGCAGGAGTTTTTGCACTTGCACCAATTGGGATAATTGCAGCAAGTGCAAGTGTGATATCGTGTGGAACTAATGGTCGTTCTGAGATCATTAAAACTAATTTGAACGATTTACATCTAAAAACTATATTATCAATGCCAGTAACTAATCAACAAGCGGCGTTTGACTTATTTATTAAGTTAAATCCAGAAGTTAGTGATTTAGAAACGAATGTTGAAATCATTGATTTTAATGCACCATTAATTAATAAAACTGGATCATTAACAATCCAAGCAAAACCAAACATGAAGTATAGTGGAACCTTAACTATCACGATTCCAGAACCAAATAAAACTGATATTACTCGTTTGATTAATAATTGAACTATTCAAGGTACTGAAAACATGACTGTTGATCAAGCCTTCCGAGCTTTCTTGGAAGTTAACAACAGCTGAACTAACTTAAACGACTATGTTGAAGTTGATAGTTTTGTTGCTGCGACTTACACAAGTAATGGTTCTTTAACCATTAAGGCTAAAGCAAATACAGCATACACTGGATCAGTTATGGTTAGAATTAATGCAATTGGTCAAACAAGTTTAAATGACTTGCATTTAAAGACTTTATTATCACTTCCAGTAACCAATCAACAAACTGCTTTTGACTTATTTATTAAATCAAATTCAAATATTGGTGATTTAAAAGATGATCTTGAAATTATTAGTTTTAATACTCCAGATTACAACCAAACTGGATCATTAACAATTGCAACTAAAATTGATGGTAAATATATTGGAACTTTAACCATCATGATTCCAGAACTAATCAAAACTGATATTATTCATTTTGTAACAAACACAACCATTCAAGGTACTGAGAACATGACTGTTGATCAAGCCTTCGAAGCTTTCTTAGAAGCTAATAACAGTTGACCTAACTTAAGCGATTATGTTGAAGTTAGTGAATTTACTGCTCCTAATAGTAAGGATAATGGTTCTTTAATAATTAAAACTAAAGAAGATCGTGAATATACAGGAACAATTACTATTAAAATTATCATGACTACTGATTTAGCTGATTTAAATCTTGAAGCAACTGTAGCAGTGGATCTATCAGCAACTCCAGAAGAAGTTTTTCAGGCTTTCTTAGATAAAAACCAAAGTATTCTTGATGATGGTTTAACCCTTGATCAAGTTGAATTAACTGATTTTCACGCACCAGAATACCTTCAAAATGGTCATTTAAAGGTTGCTGCAAAGAAAATATCAACCAACAAATGAACTGGTGATATCGAATTGAGAATTAAATATATTCTAAGCGAAGACAATTTTACTGATATTTTCAGTTATCTTTCAGATAATGATTTACTTAAATTTAATGTTAATGTTGGGAGAATCAAAACACTTGGTGATTTGGCTGCTGTAGCAAGAGAAATATTGAATGGTGAAATGAAACAATACTATGAATATGATCAAAACATTAAGGAGATTAGACTACATCAATGGTCTTGAAACTTCCCTGAAGGGACAACACAACCTTCTCTAGAAGAATTGAACACTAAAGGATTTAGTCTACACCTTCCAAGATTCTATGGTGTTATTGCTCTTGACCATCCTGATGGGACCACAACCCTAATTGATCGTAATTGAAACGTTTACTGGATGATCGTTTAGAAATATTAAAGAATAGTTTTATTCAATTAAAAAAGGACCTCGAAGAGGTCCTTTTTGTTTTTTACTATTTAATCTTCACAAATAAGATTAAATAGAAAAGGAATTTTGGTATAAGCTTCATGAATTTGATTCTTGGTACCTTATGTTTTTGTCCTCAAGGAATATTAAAACGTTCTTGAGGACAAAAACATAAGGTACCAGAAATTTATAATCAAGAAGAATTATTCAAAATTTCCTCATATTTTAAGCAAATTAAGATTACTAGTATTAATTATTACTCAATACTAAAAGACCTAAATCGGAGCGATTTTGTTTATCTTGATCCTCCTTATGATAAGTTAAATAAAAATACTTTTACTAGTTACACGATTCCTGCTTTTGATGAAACAGAACAAAGAAAATTGAAAGAATTTTGTAATCAGTTAAATACTAGAGGAATTAAGTTTTTACAATCAAATCATAATACTCCTTTGATTCGAGAGTCATATCAGGATTATAAGATTATGGTAGTTAATGCCAAAAGAAACATTAATGCTAATGGAAAAAAACGCGGAGTGGTCGAAGAAGTTTTAATCATGAATTATGATTAAGTTTACTTCTTTACCATTTTTTCTTTGAAAAAATTCAGAATCTTGTTTGGAAAATTTTTTTGTCAATGTTATCTGAAATTGTTGAATAGCCAAATAGGTGAGACTACACTGTTAATTAAATAGGAAAAACTTTTGTTCAGTGATAGATGGGATGTAAACTAATGGAAGAATTCAGAAAATTTAACGCTCGTGACAAGGCGATTGCCTGACAAAACAGTGGTGGAGATTTAAACGGTTACAATCAACCCATTGGTTTATTGAAGTGTCCTCATAAAGAATGTCTTTATCCTGATTCTTTAATGAAAAAGCTACTGATTATGGAAGTGATGATCAACGGTGAGTAGTTTTTACTGCATTCCTTTGGAACAAAGGGGGAATCGTATATGATGCCCATATTGAAGGTGCAGTAAAATTCGTGGAGATAAAGTAATTCGTAATCCTAGAGATTGGAAAGTTTTCTTTTTTGACAAGAAAGGAGGTGAGATAAGATGGCTGAAAGACAAAACATGAATAGTAACGATATTGCTGCTGCTTGACAAAATAGCGGTGGGCAATTAGTTAATAGTCGACCATTTGGCAGTGCTAAATGTCCTTGAAGAAGATGTAGTTATGGTCTAATGCAAGCTGCAGATTACGGAGCCGATCGTCCAAGTGATTGAGTTGTAGATCATAAACAGGCACTTAACAACGGCGGGAGTAATAACCACGTCAATTTACAAGCAATGCATAATGTATGCAATAGTGAAAAAGGCGATAGTTATTAATTAAGATATTGGTAATCCATTAAAAAACACAGACTTTTGTCTGTGTTTTTTATGTTAAATGATATAGAATTAGCTCGATAGTAACACGGTTGTAGAAAGAAGTTTGAAATGAATGATAAAATAATCATCTATGAGATCTCGCATGAAGTGGAATTACCTCAGGAATTTGAATTTAAGAGTGTTACTACGATACCAAATAAAATAACAAAAGATAAAACAACTATTTATGAATGTAGAAAAGATATTATTTTAACAAAAGAAAGGGACGATCCAACTAAACGTAAACGAACAATAATCTTTAATCTCATTTTATGTGAGAATCGACAAAAAGACATTGTGAGAATAAAGAATATAAATTCTGATAATAAACGTCAAGAAGGAAAAGAATTTCTTTTAGATTGTCTTCCGTATTTGAATGAATTACTATTTAACATGAATCTCTATTTTAAAAAGAAAATCATTGAAAAGATTAATGATGAAATTTTTGGTCCATCAGAATCTCTTGTTTATCGGACTGATTTAAATCATGTTCACATTCCCTTGAAAGGAAAGCTTAATTTAGATAATAATGAAATTCAGCGATTAGTTAATAATGTGAATGATCAGGGTCTGAAGAATCTTTTTGTCGAATCTTCACTCGCAAGTTTAAATAATTTCATAAATGAATTTGAAAATCTTATGAAAAAAGGCAATATTCAAGAAAGAGAATTTCAAGATTTGATGTATAGAAATCCAAATATTTTAACTCTAATTTTTGGTATTGATAGTTCTGAAAAAGTGAGAAAAGAAGTACTTATATCCGAGGGTAAAGAAAATAGGATTGACCTACTGATAGGAGAAAATCTAATTATCGAATTAAAAAGACCAGATACTAAATTATTTAATAGTAATAATGGTAGAAATAATTTATCTGGTTTAAGTTCAGAACTCATTTCAGGTGTTAATCAATTACATTTGTATATAGCAAAAAAGAATCGAGAAAAGGAGATTCAAGATAAGTTTTTCTCAAATGGTATTTTAATAATAGGCAGTGATAAGCAATTTGGACGTGATGAAGATTATATGGCATGAAAATTTTTTCGTGAACCATACAAATTTCAAATCATTACTTATGATGATTTTTTAAATTCATTATGAAAATTAAAAGTCAATTTAGAAATGTTAAAAAAGGAAAAAGAAAACTATGACAAATAACAACAAGTATATGAAAGAACGTTTAGAAAAAATTATCACCGATTCTGTTTTGAACGAAAAATTAAATGTTTTCAACATCACTGATATTGAAATAGAAAGAATAATTAATGATTTCAGAACAAAGGGGGTAAAAGGAAACAAAGAAATAAGTCAGAAAGATAGACAAAAGCAAATTAATGAATTAAGTGGTGAATATTTAAAAGAGATAATAAACAAAATTATTGAGACAAGACAAGGATTCAAATCTTTTTGAAGATTGCATAAAAATGATTTTTTGGAAAGTTTAAAAAATTATTTTGAACAAAACGAAAATAAAACAATTTATTCTTGAGATATAGCTGGTTACTTTTTAAACAACCTTAATTTAAAATTAATTATTGGTCATGGATATAGTAATAAAATGAGTAATTGATTTACACAAGAACATAGTGTAGAAAATGGTGATCTGCCAGGAAATAAACAGATTTATAATTTAATATCTAATATCAGAAAAGTATATAGAGATTTGGCTGATGATAATCCTAATGTTGGTTATATAGTTGCGGCTAGTGATGTCTATGATCCAACTGATGATTTCCCCAAGGCAAATGGTTGAAAATATACAGAAAGTTCTGAAGAAATTGATATTTTTTGTAAAAAGCAAGAAATAAAAAGCGCCAAATCATTCTTAGGAAACATATGATTCTTGATAAAAAAAGGACTTGTTGATGGGGAATTAGACAATCCCGTTGAGGCGCTTTCTGATTTTATTGATAAAACTACTATGGAATTGAAAAAAAAGAAAATTAATTTCTAGAGATCTGGTATAAATTCCGGTCATCACGTTTTAATAAATCTGGTTTCTATTTCATTAAAACTTAATATTCAAATTCTTCCAGAATAATTAATATCAAGTTTATTAAAAAGAACATGAAAATTCACATCATCTTTTTTAAAAAAAATCGTTGAAAAGTATTGTTGGAAAATTGTTAGATAATTATTGACCAATTGAATCAAGGGTTCATCTTTACTGTTGCAAAATATATGTCTCTGTCTACGAAAGGGGTCCATGCAATCTTTAAGTTCTTGATTATCTTCGTAGTAAATAGGTTCAGGATAAAGAAAACAATCAGGTCAATAAACAAAAGTATTAGTTAGATAAGATATCGAAACTAATTTATTGATTGAGTTATCTTTTTTGTCTTTAATAAAATGATTATAACTTTTGCTGAAATTTTCAAATGAAATTTCAGATTTAAGTTCCTCATAATCTATCACATCTACTATTTTTTTGTAATATTGTTTAAGATTTTCATTTCTTAATAATTCTTTATAACAATCAATAATATAGTTTTTTTGATACTCATTTTTGTACAAAACTTTAGCAACTTCATCTATTCAAAAACCTGGTCAATTCGGCAACAAAAGACCCAAGGCATCAAGACAAATATTTCATTGTTTATCAACAACTGATAATCATCAATTCTTTTCATCAATGAAAGTATTAATAAAATCTGTTAATAACCTATCATTTTTTATAGATAAAACCATAGTTTCTTCATCTTTATAACCGTGATCATTTTTAAATTTTTTATACTTCATAGATAATTCTTCTCATTCTATTAAAGAAGTGACCTTTAGACCAATTGTCATAAAAAACGGTTTTTTTAAATAATCATCAATAGCATCGATGCCTTTTAAAGAACCAGAATAACCACTATCATTACAAAAAAGTGTTGGATTAATAAATTTTGATATCATTTCATTTTCTCCTTGTTAACGGATAAATTTTACTATTTACTTGAATTTAAAGCAATAAAAAAACATGAGACTTATCTCATGTTAGAATGTAGCATTCAATCTTACTTAGTCTTATTGTTATTCGGATTTATTTGATTAGCACGATTGTTGCTAACGTTGTTGTAATCTGAATTGTTATGAGATTGGTTAGTATTGTTGCTATTATTTTGGTTAGCTCTTTGATTATCGTTTCCCATGGTTTAAGCCTTCCTTTATAAATGGTCTAAACCCTTTCTCAGAAATAAGTAATTGTTTAAGGAAAAATTTGTTATTTTCTCATTTTACTCAAGTTTTATTCACTTTAATTAATCCTTAGATACAATAAAATAAAGCGAGGTGTTAATAATGAAAACAAATCTACCAAAAGATAAAATTATCGCTGTTGCTAATGATTTAGTAACTAATTATCCTAATCAAATCGATGATCACATTAAAGTGCAAAAGATTCTTTATTTTCTTGATCTAGATTATAAAAAGAAAAATGATGAACCTTTTTTCAGTGATCAATTTGAAGCTTGAATTTATGGACCAGTTAGTCGTCGAATTTTTTCCATTATTAGAGAGAATGGCTTAGTTTTTAAAACTGATTATGAATTAAGTGATGATGACAAGAAATTTATTAAAAAGGATGTTAAACAATACCTAAAATATGATTCTTTTGATTTAGTTTTGTTATCTCACCAATCACAACCTTGAATTGAAGCTCGTAAGGGCTTTCCAAGTGGAGAACCATGCACCAAAAAGATTAAGTTATAAGTTGTTGTGATTATATGGGGAAAAATAATAATAAGAGTGCTGCCAAACCCGTCAAAAAGAAGGTTTTAATTAATTTTGATGGGTTTTTATTTAACTGCATTAAAGAAGATGATTTAGGTTTTACTTATAAATGTTCAGACAAGCAATGTCTGAACTATTTTAATCACTTTCTTAAGGAATTGATTTTAATGACTCAATCTGAACATTTTCAACAAGAATATTTATCACCAACACCAAATAATAATCATCGCAATCGGATTAATAGTTTAGAAATTTTAGAACGAATTATTAAAATTCTTAAACATGATCACCGCCATGAAGAGGAATGATTAAAACAAGTGGTTAATGATGGAATGATTTATGAAACAGGAATTAATGTTGGTGGAGCTAGATTATTCTTTGCTTGTGTAATTGATACTGCCTACTTTGAAATTCGCCCCTTATTTTTAGATTTACACCATATAGTTATTCCTGATAAGAGACGGAAATACAATGAAACCAAAAATTTTTGTTTTCATTGTTTGGGAAAACATTGCTAACCTTAAATTTAGTTTCCCATTCATTTTTATATTATTTAAAATAATAATAGTAATAAACCAAAACAATTATGATGAAGGAAAAAATAATGGAAGATCAGCAAATTTATCAATTTAGAAGCATTAATTATCAAAATAATCGCTTAGAATATGTTATCCAAACTACTTTTACCACCAGAGTTGTTGAGCGATATGTTCAACGTAATTATGTTAAAATTCCAATCTATACTACTAGTGAAAAAGCAAAAATTGTTAAACGTTTTAACCGAGTAATTAAGCCAACAATCTTTATGATGAAAGACTTGCCATATTTGGAATGTACTACTCCAGAAATGAAAGCAGAAATTTGTTTAACTATTCACCAACCAATTCCTGATTGATTGAAAAATGAAATTGTTCTGCTTGATGTTGAAGCACAACAAGTTCAGTTGGCTAAGAATTATGAATATGCAGAAAAAGATTTAGATCAAGCAAAATTTCAACAAGTATACCCTTTGGTTATCGATCGAGAAAGTTTGATCTTTTCATGAATTTTTTTCTTTGTCGGTTTAGTGCGACTTTTGTTAAAAAATTCACCCTCACTGAACCCAATTTTTCAAAGTCAAATTGAAGCTAATAAACTTCAAAATAATCATCGTCAAAGAAGAATTAAAAACTGTAAAACTAGAATTAATGAATTAGAACTTAATCAAATCAAATTAAAAGATCAACACCATAAATTGGAATTAATGATTGAACAACAAATTGCTGAGTTAACGAAGGTCGAAGAAATTATTGAAAAAGGAATTGAATGAAAGGACCTTCGTTCTTCATTGTTAGTTTACAATGGTGAATTGACTAAAGTGCGGGGAGTTTATGTTATTTGAAATAAGAGCAAAGATAAGTATTATGTTGGTCAATCAGTTAATATCGGTACCAGAATTTTTGCTAATCATTTTAAAAATGGTGATGTTAATAACCAAATCTTTATGCGTGATTGAATCAATGATGATAAGTTTTACTATCGTTATATCGAAAATAATAAAGGTTCATTAAATAATGAAGAGAAGTATTGGATTGATTATTATGATTCTTTCAATCAAGGATATAATTCTACTAGTGGTAACCAATTTTAGACAAGATAAAAACCCAATCAACTATTGATTGGGTTTTTTATCAATAACAATGTTATTCATCTGAGTAGAGAATAAAAAGGTAATTAATTAACTAATTTGACAACTACTTAGTTAGTCTCATTACTATTCGGATTTGTTTGATTGTTGTTTGAATCTGAATTGTTTTGAGATTGGTTAGTATTGTTATTAGATTGACCATTGCTGTTATTTTGGTTAGAGTTTTGGTTATCTGGTCCCATATTTTCATTCCTCCTTATAGACAGTCTGAACTATTTCTTAAAAATAAGCAATCATTTTGGGAGAAATTTGAACCTTCTTAATTAGTGTCTTAGATAGATTAAATTCTAGAGAATTTTTGTTTAAGAAGATTATTGTTAAGTTAAGAAAAACCACGTTAGTTTTAACGTGGTTTTTAATAAACTATTCAGCTTCAGTTTCGCTATCCTTATCTTTAACATAGGTGTTAGTGTAATTGTTTGGTTTATTGTTATTGAAACGATTATTGTAAGGACGGTTGTTATAACTAGAAGAGTTGTTATCACGATAACTTCTTCTTTCCCCATTGCTACGGTTAAACCCAGAACCTTGTTGATCACGATTACGGTTAAACCCATCACGACTGGGACGATTGTTGTTTCAACGACTTTGTCCTTGTTCACCATTACCTTTATTATATGATGAGCGTTCACCACGATTTTGGTTATATCCACTATTGGTACGGATAAAACCGTTTTTATCTTTGTTGTAGTTTGGGCGTTGAGTGTTGTTATTGCGATCGTTGCTAAAACCATTGTTTGGACGACGATCATAACTTCTTCTTTCCCCATCTTTATTGTTAAAGCGAGTGTTATCACGAGAATAACTTCTGCCTTCTCCGTTATTACGGTTAAACCCAGAACCTTGTTGATCACGATTACGGTTAAACCCATCACGATTGGGGCGGTTATCATTTCCTCAATGGTTCGGTCTTTGTTCCCCATCACGGTGATAACTTCTTCTTTCCCCATTGTTTTGATTACTTGTTCTTCGGTTATTACCATAAGTGCGAGACCCACCTCGATTATGGTTATATTCACCCTTGTCGTTCTTTTCGTCTCCTAGTTCTTCACTACCGTGGTCGCGGTTATACTGACTAGGGTTATTGCGAAAACTATCTTTTTCACTGCGAGGATTACGTTTAGTGTAAGTTTTCTTTTCAAAAGAATGATGATTATCAAACTCTTTCTTATTACCTTCCTTTTTATGATTGGTATCTTTGGTTGCATCTTTTACCTCTTTTAAAAGGTTTGCCTCTAAGTTACTTAAGATGATTTCATCATCAATTAACTCTTCTAATTCTTCTTTTAATAATTCATCATTATCTTGATTATTATAATCTGTCATTCTATTCTCCTAAATTGGTCTTTCTTATTTTATCTGAAATTAAAAGTAATAGTAATTTAACTGGTCGATAGTTATTGCTCTTTTCTGGAGTTAGTTAAAAGATTCACAATTATTACCCTCATAACCTCATTTTGTTTAAAAAAATCTTATATTCCTTTAAAAACTACTATTATTTCTATAATTTCTGATTTAAGCAGCATTATAATTAAAGCAAAGTATCGCCTTGATACTTGTTTTTAATTTTGTAGAAGAGAGAAAGATAAAATTATGAGAACAATTGTTATTGGTACTAATCATGCAGGAACAACTGCGGTTAGAACTTTAAAAAAATTAGATCCAAAAATGGAAGTGATTACTTATGACAAGTCAGACAAAATTTCTTTATTAGGTTGTGGAATTGCCTTATGAGTTAAGGGTTCAATCACTAGTCCTCAAGACTTGTTTTATGCTAGTCCAGAGTTATTAGCTAAAGAAGGAATTGAAGTTCACACTAAACATGATTGAACTGGAATTGATGCTGATAAGAAAACAGTTACTTTTAAAGATATGAAAAGCGGTCAAGAAGTAGTTGACCACTATGACAAGTTAATTGTAGCGACTGGTACTTGACCAGCAACTCCTCCTTTTAAGGGATTGGATAATCCTAATGTAACTGTGGTTAAAAACTATGAACAAGGAGAAAAGATTGCTGCTGTTAATAACGATGCAAGCATTAAAAAAGTCGCTGTGGTTGGTGCTGGTTATATTGGTGTAGAACTAGTTGATGCGTTTGTTTCTGCAGGGAAAGAAGTTACTTTAATTGATGCTGCTGACCGAATTATGCCAAATTATTATGATGAGCTCTTTTCATCAAAAGTGGAAAATGCCATGAAAGAACAAGGAGTTGATTTACAATTGGGTCAATTTGTTCAAGAGTTTCTTGCTGATGAAAGTGGTGTGTTAAAACAAATCAAAACTGATAAGGGCACTTTTGCTGCTGATTATGCAATTGTGTGTGTGGGAGTTAAACCTCAAACCGATTTATTAAAGGGGGTTGTTGAGTTAGATCCAAGGGGAACGATTAAAACCAATGAATATCAACAAACTAGCAATCCTGATATTTATGGAATTGGGGATTGTTCACAAGTATATAATGTTGCTTACAACCAAGCAATGCCAATCCAATTAGCAACTACTGCGGTGAGAACAGGAATTCTTGCTGCAGTTAATGTAATTCAAAACAACAAGATGAAATCACCAGGATTTACTGGAGCAAACGCAATTGATGTCTTTGGGTGAAAACTGGCTTCTTGTGGAGTTACTGAAGTGATGGCGAAGAAATGTAACATTGATTATGAACAAATCACGTATACTGATGCTGACCGTCCCGAATGAATGAAAACTTACAACCTTGTGACTTTAAAAGTTGTCTATGAAAAAGCATCACACCGGATTATTGGAGCACAAGTAATTAGTGAAGCAAATCATAGTGAAGTAATTTACTTATTTGCTGGTTTGATTCAAAAACAAACCTTGATTGATGAATTGCCATTAATTGATATTTTCTTTTTACCCCATTTCAATAAACCATATAACTTTATTACTGAAGTTGGTTTAAGTTACTATGGGTTAGATTTCTTAAATACTGAGAAAAGTGAAAAATAATTCCCATTTTCCTCGTATTCTTAAGGGAGTTGAAAAACTTACTTTTTAACTCTTAAATAATTTATTTCTAAATTTTTTGTCGAAGAATAAATATTAAGAAAAGCGAGGAGAATAATTTATGGAAATAAAAAAAGTTAGTAGACCAGATATTTTAGTTGTTGCAAAGCATCTTTATGAAAGGTATAAAATTACAGAATTAGTAACTTTACACCGGGTTTTGTATTTACTTGATCAAGATTATTTTAATCAAACTGGAGCAGTGCTTTTTAAGGGTGATTTTGACACGTGAGCTTTTGGTTCGGTTTCACCAAGATTATTTCGTTATACTGAAAAATACGGGAAGAATTTTACTAAGATTGACAAGTTAGAAGACGAGGATGTAATTGCTTTTATCAAGAGAGATATTAAGCAATATAAAGATCAACCTTCTTATTTGTTAGTGAAAATGACTAAAGAGTCACAACCATACATTGATGCTTATGAGGATTTACCTTTTCCTTATTTAAGTAGCAATAAGATTCATTTTAAATAATGAGTAATAAAACTAAAAAAGAGAAAAGAAGTCATAACTGCAATAAGTTTTTGGGACTTCTTTTTTCTTGTGTTAATAACAATGGATTCACTTATCGAACTGATATAAGAAGATTGCTACAATCTTAAAGGTTTTTACTAGGATTTTGAGGGTGAGTTTATTGCTAATGAAAAAAAGAAAAATCGTTATGTTGTTCAAGATGAGGCGAAAGAATGGTTAAGAAAAATTTATGTTAAAGGTCTAAAGACTTTGGTTTTCAGGATAAACTCCCTGAATAATATCAGCTACATCTTGAGGATTATAACCATACTTATTTAAATCGAATTGTAAATAAAAAAGAGCGCTTAGCACTCTTGAAAAGATTAATAAATCTATGAAAATTATCTTCGTAAATATTTTTTAATACCACGAATATCTTTTTTGCTAGTAGCAATCATCACCACTAATCCACTATCAAGCACATAGTATTTATCAGCAAAAGTAGTTTGTGACTTTGCTAATGCTCTTAAGTTTTCTAAGACTTGGTGTTGTTCTTCGCTAGAAAGATTAGTAATTGGTTTAATTTTTAAAACTGGGTGCTCAACTAAGTTAACTTGAGCTTTGGTTGAAGCACTAATTGCAGTAGCACCTTTAGCATTCTTACTTTTTTTACTCTTTGCCTTTTTACTTTTTTTATCAGCTTTACTTGCTTTAACTTTGGTTTTTTTAGTTTTACTCTTTGTTGCTTTTTTTGGTTTAGCGACCTTTTTGGCAGTTTTCTTAGCTTTAACTTTTTTAGCAGGTTTCTTTGTTTTAGCAGGTTTAGCCTTTTTGGTTTTTTTCATTCTTTTACCTCTCTATATTTAACAGATCTTTTATCTGATTAATTGTATTAATTTAAGAATATCACACAGTGAGATAAATAAAAGAGAAAACAAATTTTTAAAAATTATTACTTTTTTGTATGATTAACAAAAGAAGGGAATTAAAGCATGTTATTTTTACAAACCAGAACTGTTCTTGTTGAAATTACTAAAGTTAATCAAGATCAATCTTCATATTTAATTGGTGATCAAAAATTTGAATTTATCCCCCAATCAATTTGAAAAGCTAGTTTTAAAAATGCAAACTGAAACCGCGCTTTAAAATACGAAGTAGATCCAATTATCAAAACTATGTATCAGGGAGTTAATTCTACTAGTAGATATTTTGCTTTGCGTTTTGACCTTTATTTAGACTTTAATCCCACTAGAGTGGTTTATTTAGCCTTTAACAAGTTCACTAATCAAATTCTGAACCAAGAATCATTTGCCCTAACAATGCTTCCTAAAATTCTTGTTAGTTATCAAAAGAATAACCAAACCTTTTGAAAGTTAAATGATGATCAATTAACAAAGAATTATTTAGAATTAACTCATCAACCCTTAATCGATATTAACGGTTTTTTAGTGAATGCTAATTTTGATATCAGTGATCCTAATTATCGATGGAACTATTTAATTAAACTGGGTAAGGAAAATAAAATTAGTTTTAGTAATCATCAGCAATTAATTTATGAAATTGATGAAAAACTATTTGATGATTCTTGATTAGCAACTTTTCATCTAGTTGATTTAATCAAGCAGCAAGTTTATTGTCAGGGCTATGTTGAAGTGCAAAATCACCACCATTTAAAGCTTGCTATTAATTATGAGGAACCTTTAATCTTTTTAATTCGTAATCGCGTTATTCGTGCACTTGAATCAAAATTTGCTCCAATATTAGAAGCAAGACAAACAGAATTCTTTCATTACTATAACTTAACTCAAGATGTTAAGTACTTGGTTGAGTTCATGGAAACTACTAGGAATTTGACTTATTTTGCATGAAAGAGTTTATGTCAGAAAATCTTTGAGTCTCTAAATTTGAATTATGATGATTTGCTTTATTCTTTAAAAGAAATCAAACCTTTCTTATTTACTAAGGTAACTGATTTAAAAGCGTTGAATGATTTAATAAATAATCTGCATCGGTTTGGAAATTTAACCTTTGATGAACAAGTGAAAATTAACAAACTAAAGTCCAAATATAATGTATCAAAATAGGACAGTATATATTTAAAATAATCGTTTATTTATGCGGTTTTTTAACTAATTTAACTTTTAGAAAATTTCTTAAAAATTTACTTTTAATTGCTTGAAAATACGGCTATAATCTAACTTGCATGTGTATTTTGTGTGCGTAAAAGACAACACGCTGGAACGAGTTGTCGTTAAATAGGAGATTTTAGAGATGGCTGAACAAAAAATCAGAATCAAATTAAAAGGTTATGATCACGGAACAGTTGATCAAAGTTGCTCAAAAATTATTGAAGCAGCACAAGGAACTGGTGCTCAAGTTAAAGGCCCAATTCCTTTACCAACTGAAAAGCAAATCATTACTGTTTTAAGAGCTGTTCATAAGTACAAAGATTCACGTGAACAGTTCGAAATGAGAACACACAAAAGAATCTTAGAAATTTCAAACCCATCAGCAACTACGATGGATGTGCTCGCAAGAGTACAACTACCAAGTGGTGTTGATATTGAAATTAAGCTTTAAGATAAAGAAATAAATTAACAAAATACATGTGATTATCAATCGGGAGGAAATAAGAATGAAAGGAATCTTAGGACGTAAGGTTGGCATGACTCAAATCTTTACAGAACAAGGGAGTTTAATTCCTGTAACTGTAATTGATGTGCAACCAAACAAAGTTTTACAAGTTAAAAGCGTTGAAAAAGACGGATATCAAGCGTTACAACTAGGTGTACAAGACAAACGTGAAAACTTAGTAAATAAACCTGCAACTGGTCATTTTAAAAAGGCTAGTTCCAATCCTAAGCGCTACGTAAAAGAAATCAGAGGGATGGAAGGATTTGAGCAAGGAGCAGAAGTTAATGCTGCAGATCTTTTCACCAATGGTGAATTTGTCGATGTGACAGGAATTTCAAAAGGGAAAGGGTTCGCTGGTTCAATTAAAAGACACAATTATCACACTGGACCAATGGCACACGGATCAGGATACCACCGCGGGGTTGGTTCAATGGGAGCGATTATTAACCGGATTTTCAAATCAAAGAAAATGCCAGGGCATATGGGAGCAGAAAAAGTAACCATCCAAAACTTGGAAGTGGTGCAAATTGACCAAGCCAACCACTTAGTTTATATCAAGGGGTCTGTACCAGGACCAAGAAATAGTTTTGTGCAAATTCGTCAAAACGTGAAGCACAAAGCAAATAATCAAGCAGCAAGCATTTTAGTTAGAAAAGCAGAACCAGCGCCTTTGGTGCAACCAAGTGTTGAACCAGCTGCTGACACAGAAGCTTAAGAGAGGGAAAGTTTAAATGAAATCACAAGTTATTGATGTTAAAGGTACTAAACTTAAAGACCTTGAACTAAACGATAATATTTGAGCAATTACTCCTCACACTCAAGCGATGTTTGATGTAATCCTAGCTCAACAAGCTGCTGCGCGCCAAGGGACTAGCAAGGTTAAAACTCGTGCTGAAGTTTCAGGTGGAGGAAGAAAACCTTGAAAACAAAAAGGGACTGGTCGTGCCCGCCAAGGATCAATTCGTGCACCACAATGAAGAGGTGGAGGAGTTGCTTTTGGACCGACTGGAGAAAAGAATTATAAACTAACTGTTAATAAAAAAGTGAAAGTATTGGCAATGAAGTCAGCACTAGCTGATAAAGCGCAAAGTGAAAACTTAATCATTGTGGATAAATTCATCTTTAGTGAACCTTCAACTAAGCAAATGAGTGAAGTGTTGACTAACCTAAAAATTGATAATCAAAAAGTCTTAATTGTAACTAAAGAAAGTGATCAATTGGTTGTTAAATCAGGAGCAAACATTCAAAAGGTTAATGTGATTAGCAAGAACCAAATTAATGTTTTAGATTTAGTTAATGCAACCAAATTATTGGTAACTGAAGAAGCAATTCAAGCATTAGAGGAGGTTTATGCCTAATGCACGTAACTGAAGTAATTAAAAAACCTTTATTAACTGAAAAAAGTTATCTAGGTCACGCTAATGGTACTTATACTTTTGTAGTTGATAAAAGAACTAACAAAACGCAAATCAAAAAAACTTTTGAAGAAATTTTTGAAGTTAAAGTGCAAAGTGTCAGAACCATGAATTATGATGGAAAACACAAACGTTTAGGACGTTTTGATGGAACCACCAGTAATTATAAAAAAGCAATTATTACCTTAAAGCCAGGGGAACAATTAGCAATCTTAAACGACTTATAGAAAGACCTAACCCTTAGGTAGATTAATGTAAGCGTTGCTTATTAAGCAAGAAATGAAAGGGAAGAAAATGGCAATTAAAAAGTATAAATCAACGACCAACGGTCGGAGAAATATGACAACTATTGACTATAAAAAGGTTTTAACTACTGATAAACCAGAAAAGTCATTAGTAACATCATTAAATAAAAAGTCAGGACACAATAACCAAGGTCACATTACCACTCGTCATAAAGGTGGAGGACATAAACGTAAATACCGAATCATCGACTTTAAACGAAACAAGTTTGATGTAATCGGAAAAGTAGCAACAGTTGAGTACGATCCCAACCGAAACGCGTTTATCTCTTTAATTAATTATGTGGATGGTGAAAAACGTTACATCTTAACTCCAAAAGGATTAAGCGTAGGGATGAGTATTGTTAGTGCTCTTGATGCTGATATTAAGGTGGGAAATGCCCTACCTTTAAAAAATATTCCCGATGGTACTTTAGTTCACAACGTGGAATTAAAGCCAGGTAAGGGTGGACAAATGGCTAGATCAGCTGGTGCCTCAGTACAAATTGTTGGTCGTGACGAAACTACTAAATATACCATTTTACGTTTGAGTTCTGGAGAAGTTCGAAAAGTGTTAAGTGAATGTTTAGCTACAATCGGAGTGGTTGGTAATGAAGAACATAACTTAATTAATTGAGGAAAGGCTGGAAGAAACCGTTGAAAAGGAATTCGTCCAACCGTCAGAGGATCAGTTATGAACCCCAACGATCACCCTCATGGAGGGGGAGAGGGACGTGCGCCAATTGGGCGTAAAGGTCCTGTGACTCCTTGAGGTAAACCAGCTCTGGGAGTGCAAACTCGCAATAAGAAGAAGTCTTCACAAAAATTGATTGTAAGACGTCGTAGTAAGTAAGAAAGGAAATAGCAGGATATATGTCAAGATCATTGAAAAAAGGTCCTTTTGTGGATGACTATTTGTTAAAAAAAGTCGCTGCTTTAGGAGAAAAAAAAGAAGTTATTAAAACTTGATCACGTAGATCAACTATTTTCCCAGAATTCATCGGACATACTTTTGGTGTTTATAACGGAAAAGTATTTATCCCAGTTTATATTACTGAAGATATGGTTGGTCACAAGTTAGGTGAATTTGCCCCTACCCGTAAGTTTGGTGGTCATGGGGATAACAAGGTTAAGAAATAGGAGATAAGGAATCAAAATGGAAGCAAAAGCACAATTAAGTATGATTCGCATTTCCCCAAGAAAAGTTCGCCTTGTGGTCGATGCCATCAGAAATAAACCAGTTGCTGTAGCAATCGCTACTTTGCAAAACTTGGATAAACGTTCAGCAGAACCCGTATTAAAATTGTTAAACTCAGCAATTGCTAATGCAGTTAACAACAACGGGATGGAAGCTGATAAATTATTTATCGCTCAAACCTATGTAAACGAAGGGCCGACTTTAAAACGTTTCCGTCCTCGTGCTCATGGTCGCGCTTATGAAATTTTAAAAAGAACTTCTCACATCACAATTGTTGTGAGTGATCAAAGATAGGAAGGAGAGAGAATAATGGGACAAAAAGTATCACCAAATGCCTTACGTTTAGGAATTGTAAGGGATTGAGAAAACCGTTGATATGCGGAAAAAGAAGAGTATGTAAAGTGATTAAACCAAGATATTAAGATTCGTCGCAACCTTTTAGTTTTATTAAAGGATGCTGCGGTATCAAAAATCGATATTGAACGTACTAAAAAAGAAATTACTTTAATTATTCGTACTGCTCGTCCAGCAATCGTGTTGGGAGCAGAAGGGAAAAACATTGAAAAGATTGCTTTGACTGTGAAAAAAACCGCTAAGGATAAAAACTTAAAGGTTAGTGTTAAGGTAGTTGAAGTTCGTAATCCTGATGCTGATGCCACTCTAGTTGCTCGCTGAATTGGTGAACAAATTACCAACCGGGCATCATTTAGAACGGTGCAAAAATTAGCCATTCGCCGTGCTTTAAAGGCGGGTGTAAAGGGAATTAAAACCTCTGTTTCTGGTCGATTGGGAGGCGTTGAAATGGCGCGGACTGAAGGATATTTAGAAGGTTCAGTACCACTTTCTACTTTAAGAGCAAACATTGATTATGCTTTATACGAAGCAAAAACTACTTATGGTCAAATCGGAGTAAAGGTGTGAATTAATCATGGAGAAATCATTGGAAAATTCACCCGTAGCGAAACTCCAGAATTAGGGAAAAATCCTCGTAACGACCGTCGGGACTCACGTCGTCCTCGTCGCGAAGGAAACAATCCCAACTACCGCAATAATGCTCGTAAAACGACCCCTGAAGGGGAAAACCAAGGAGGGAAGAGATAGTTATGTTAATGCCTAAAAGAACAAAATATCGTAAACCTCACCGTGTTAGTTATGAAGGAAAAGCTAAAGGAGCTAAAAAAGTCGACTTTGGTGAATATGGATTAATGGCCTTGGATGGTGCTTGAATTACTGCTCGTCAAATTGAAGCAGCGCGGATTGCTATGACGCGTTATATGAAACGGGACGGGAAAGTTTGATTGCGAATTTTCCCCCAAATGGCAAGAACAAAAAAACCTGCTGAAGTACGGATGGGATCTGGAAAAGGGAATCCTGAAGAATGAGTAGCAGTTGTTAAACAAGGAACTGTGATGTTTGAAGTGGGCGGAGTGAGTGAAGAAGTTGCTCGTGAAGCGCTTCGCTTAGCAATGCACAAGTTACCAATCAAATGTAAATTTGTGAAGAGAGGTGAGATTAATGCCTAAAACAAACCAAATTAATGATTTAAGAAAATTAAGTGTTGAAGATTTAATTAAAACTGGTGAAGAAAAACGTGCCGAATTATTTGCGTTGAAATTTCAAGCAGTATTGGGTAGTTTAGAACAAACTCACCGTATTAAACTCATTAAAAAAGAAATTGCTCGGATTGAACTGGTGTTAGGAGAGTTAAAACACCAAGGGCAAGACACTAATAAAACCATTAAGGCTGATTATAACAAGGCTGTGGAAGCAGCTGATCTTGATGGAAAAAAAGTGCGTGAACAACAACTGAAAAAAATTGAAGAATTACAAACAAAAATGCAACAAGACCAAGAAGATGGGGCAGCTGATAGTTTAACTACAGCTGTTGAAGAAGAAGCAAAAGGAGATGCTGATGATGGAAAGAAATAAACGTCGGGTTTTAACTGGAAGAGTCGTGTCTGACAAAATGGACAAGACAATCACTGTTTTAGTTGAAACTTATAAAAACCACCCAATTTATAAAAAACGCGTAAAGTATTCAAAGAAATACAAAGCTCACGATGAACAAGAAATTGCTCATATCGGTGATCGCGTCGAAATTATGGAAACTCGTCCCCTTGCTGCTACTAAAAATTTCCGTTTAGTGCGAATTGTGGAAAAAGCTGTACTTTAGTACTTAGTAAAGGAAAAATTGAGAGATGATTCAAGAATTAAGTAAGTTAAAAGTTGCTGATAATTCCGGAGCAAAGGAATTAAGAGTGATTCGGAACCTGGGTGGTTCAAAAAAGAAGTTTTCTAGCATTGGTGATATTGTTGTAGCTTCAGTAATTAGTGCTACTCCTGGAGCAGTAATTAAAAAAGGTCAAGTTGTGAAAGCAGTAATTGTACGCACAACCCGAGAACTACGTCGCGGGGATGGTACTTATATTAAATTTAGTGAAAATGCAGCAGTTTTGGTCAAAGAAGATAAAAACCCACGGGGAACTAGAATCTTTGGTCCAATTGCTAGAGAGGTAAAAGAAGCTGGGTTTGTGAAGATTTCTTCACTTGCTCCCGAAGTTTTATAGGAGAACAAGATAATGGCAAAAGCAAAATTATTAAAAGGTGATATTGTCAAAGTAATTGCTGGTTCTCACAAAGGAGCAACCGGGCCAATTACCTGAATATCAAAAGATAAAACCAGAGTGTCAGTCCAAGGAGTGGAAGTAGTTAAACACCAAAAACCTAATCAAACTGATACTCAGGGGGGGTTAAAACAAATTCCTGCAACAATTCATATTTCAAATGTTGCCTTTGTTGATCCCAAGAAAAAAGATGCCACTACTCGCATCGGATTCCAAGTAGTTGATGGAAAAAAACAACGAGTAGCCAAAAAATCTGGACAAGCAATTAAATAGGAAAGGAACAAGTCAAGATGAATAAAAGTCGCGTAGAAGTAAACTACAGGGAAAACATCGTTCCTGAATTATTTAAAGAATTTGAATATAAATCAGTGATGCAAGTTCCAAAAATTAGTAAAATCGTCATTAATATGGGAATTGGGGATGCAGTGCATGATTCAAAAAGAATTGAAGAAGCAGCCGGAGAACTTGCTCTAATTACTGGCCAAAAACCTTTGATTACCAAAGCAAAAAAATCTTTAGCAGTCTTTAAGTTGCGTGAAGGAATGCCAATTGGAGTCAAAGTAACCCTAAGAGGGAGAAAGATGTATGATTTCTTAGATCGTTTAATTAACGTTTCTCTTCCTCGTGTTCGTGATTTCCGTGGAGTTTCAAAAACTGCCTTTGATGGGTTTGGAAACTATACTTTAGGAATCAAAGAACAAATTATCTTCCCTGAAATTGATTATGATAAAGTGCAAAAAATTCGGGGAATGGATATTACGATTGTGACAACTGCGAAAAATAACCAAGAAGGACAGGCCCTTTTGGACAAAATGGGAATGCCTTTTGCAAAATAATACTCAGAAAGGAATTGAGAAGAAAAAATGGCAAAGAAATCATTAAAAGTAAAACAAGCCAAACACCAAAAGTTTAGGGTGAGAAACTACACTCGTTGTAAAAACTGTGGTCGTCCTCACGCGGTGTTAAAAAAGTTTGGTATTTGCCGTCTATGCTTTAGAAAGTATGCATACGATGGCCAAATTCCTGGTGTAAAAAAGGCCTCATGATAGAGAGATTAAAAGGAGAATAGAGAAATGACAACAGATGTAATCGCAGATATGTTAACCAGAATTCGGAATGCGAACCAACGTTACTTACCTCAAGTGATCATGCCTGCAAGTAAGATGAAAATCCAAATTGCAGAGATTTTAAAAAACGAAGGGTTTATTGAAGCATTCGAAGTGGTTGGTGATGTGAAAAAAACTTTAACTATTACTTTGAAATACAAAGGAAAAATCCGGGTAATTCAAGGGTTGAAAAAAATCTCAAAACCAGGCCTAAGAGTTTATGCACCAGCAAATCAAATTCCTCAAGTATTAAATGGGTTAGGAATCGCAATTGTTTCAACATCACAAGGAATCATGACGGGAAAAGTCGCTCGTAACCAAAAAATTGGTGGCGAAGTCTTGGCTTTTGTCTGATAGAAAGGGAGTTAAATATGTCACGTATTGGAAATAGATTATTAACCATCCCTGCGGGTGTTGAAATTAGTGTTCAACCAAATAATGAAGTGATGATTAAAGGACCAAAAGGAACTTTAACAAGAGTCTTTTCACCATTAATTAAAATTGAACAAGTTGATCAACAATTACACATTACTCGGAGTAATGAAAACAAGCACACCAAACAATTACACGGAACGACTAATTCAATCATTAACGGAATGATTGAAGGGGTGTTTCAAGGATATACTAAAGAATTAGAAATCGTCGGAGTTGGGTATCGTGCTCAGGTGAATGGAAACAAAGTTAACCTTTCTTTAGGTTTCTCTCACCCAGTAGAATACTTGATTCCCGAAGGAATTAGTATTGAAGCACCAAAACCAACGCGTTTGGTAATTAAAGGGATTGATAAACAATTGGTTGGTCAAACTGCTGCTGATATTCGGTCATATCGTCGTCCTGAACCTTATAAAGGTAAGGGAGTGAAGTATGTTGATGAACACATTATTAGAAAAGAAGGGAAAGCAGCTGGTAAATAGGCTGTAAGAGGTAGGAAATGAAATATACAAAACCAGAAGCAAGAAAACGCCGTCACTTTCGGGTACGTAGCAAGATCAGTGGTACACCTAACTGTCCACGCTTAAATGTTTATAAATCAAACACTAACTTCTATGCCCAAATTATTGATGATACGACTGGAACAACCCTAGTTTCAGCATCAACTTTAAAAATGACCGATTTAAAAAACAAGGCAAACATTCAAGCAGCAATTGCTGTGGCTGGAGAGTTAGCTAAAAAAGCAAAAGACGCTAAAATCGAAGAAGTGGTCTTTGACCGTAGTGGTTATTTATATCACGGAAAAGTCAAAGCATTTGCTGAAGCGATGCGTGAAAACGGAATTAAATTCTAGAAAGGACAATGATGATGACACAAATTGATAAAAACCAAACTACTGTTAATGTAGTAGAACAACCTAGTGCTGATGACCAAAATTCATCAGCACCAAGAAATAACGATCGTCGTTTTTCTAAGCCACGTCGTGATAACAAAAACAACCGTCGTCCTCGCGTTGATCAAAAACAAGAATTTGAAGAACGAGTAGTAACAATTCGTAGGGTTACTAAAGTTACCAAAGGAGGAAGACACTTCCGTTTTGCTGCTGTTGTTGTGGTTGGAAACAAGAAGGGCCAAGTTGGTTTTGGGACTGGTAAAGCTAACGAAGTGCCTGATGCAATCAAAAAAGCGGTAAAAGAAGCTCATAAACACCTTATTAGAGTACCTTTACGAGGAACAACAATTCCTCACGAAGTGTTAGGAAACTTTGGGGCTGGGAAAGTGTTAATTAAACCAGCTAAAGAAGGAACAGGGGTAATTGCTGGAGGACCAGCAAGAGCAGTGATTGAATTAGCAGGAATTGGTGATATTTATGCTAAATCATTAGGATCAAATAGTCCAATCAACATGATTCGTGCCACAATTGCTGGATTAGAAAACATCCAAACCAGAAATCAGGTGCAAGCTTTACGTTTTAGTAAAGAACCACAAGTTGACCAAATTAAGGTTGATAATAAAGAACAACAACAAGAAGGCTAGTAGGGAGTGAATAAACGATGAAATTACACGAATTAAAAGCAACCACTGGTAGTCGAAAGAAAGAAACCAGAATTGGTCGCGGAACTGGGTCTGGAAAAGGGAAAACTGCCACTCGTGGACACAAGGGGCAAAACTCACGTAGTGGAGGAGGAACTCGTCCTGGATTTGAAGGGGGACAAACTCCTTTGTTTAGAAGAATCCCAAAAATCGGTTTTAACTCCCATAATCAAAAGGAATATGTTTTAATTAACTTAGACCAAATCGAAAAGTTCACTTTTGATGAGATTAACCACCAAACTTTAGTGGAAAACAAGATCATTAAAAATGATAAAGTCTTGGTAAAAATTTTGGCAAAGGGAACTTTAACTAAAAAGGTTAAGGTAAAAGTAAACAAAGTTTCTCAATCATCAAAAGCCATGATTGAAAAAAACGGGGGAACTGTTGAGGTAATTTAGGTGGCTAAGGTAGTTAAAACTAAACAAAATAAATTAACTAGATTGCGCAAAGAGCCTAAGAAGGTAAAAGTTAACGATTTTGACAAAAATAATTTCTTTGTAAAAAACAAGGACTTAGTTTTGCGAATCGTTTTTACTTTTTTTGTGCTAGTAATTATTCGGGTGGGAATGTTTTTAACTGTTCCTGGGGTTACAATTGATCAAAAAGCAATGCAAGAAGCTCAGGGAATGGATTTTTTCCAACTGATGTCTACTTTAGGGGGAGGAAGCATTGGGAAGTTCTCGATTCTTGCTTTAGGAGTTTCACCCTTTATTACTGCTTCAATTATTGTGCAGTTGTTATCAACTGATGTGATTCCAGTTTTAGCTAACTGGGCTAAGTCTGGAGAACGAGGAAGAAAAAAACTCGACCGTTTAACCAAAATCTTGATGGTTCCTTTTGCGATTATGCAAGCAGAAGCCACAGTCTTTACTCTTGCGAACATGAATGGTGGGGCAAACCCGATTATTCGTTTGGCATGAGATACAGCTGGAGATCAAGTGGGAATGGCTCCTGCTGCCTTCTATTATGTTTTGATTCCCTTGGTGATGTTAGCAGGATCATACTTGATGTTATGAATCTCTGATCAAATTACCACCAGAGGGGTAGGAAACGGAATTTCGATTGTAATTTTCTTAGGAATTATCACCACTTTCCCTAACAACTTTAAGTCAAGTTATCAATACTGAATTTCAACTAATCACGAAGCTGCAGGAGTGTTGTTTAGTGGAATTATTAAGTTTGTGATTTATGTTGTAGTTTTCTTGTTAATTATCTTCTTTGTGGTATTAATGAACGAAGCAGAAAGAAAGATTCCAATTCAGCAAACTGGGTCTGGTTTAGTTAAATCTGAAGACTACACTCCTTACTTACCATTAAAACTAAATAATGCCGGGGTGATTCCTGTCATCTTTGCTTCAGCGATTATTTCTACTCCAATTACAATTGCTCAAATTGTTCGAGCTGGTAGTCCTAACAGCGGGTTTGTTAAGTTTTGTGATAATATCTTATCATTTGGAAGTTGGTGAGGAATCGTTATTTATGCGGTATTAACTATCGCCTTCACCTTCTTGTATGCCCAAGTCCAGATTAATCCTGAAAAGATTGCTGAAAACTTTCAAAAATCAGGAACCTTTATTCCTGGAATTAAACCAGGTAAAGATACTAGTAAATTCTTGGGTGGAACAATTAACCGGCTTTCGATTATTGGTGCTTTCTTCTTGGCGATAATTGCAGTATTACCATACATTATTTCTAAGATTACTGGTTTACCAAGTCAATTTGCCATTGGAGGAACGGGATTAATTATTTGTATTTCTGTAGCGATTCAAACAATTCAACAAGTCAAGGGAAGATTGATCCAACAATCATTTATTGACAAGAAAAAACAAAAGTTTAGTGATAGTGATTTGGTGAAATCAGAACGAGAATCACATATTTGATAGAAGGAGATTGATGATGAATATTATTTTATTGGGAGCTCCGGGTTCTGGAAAAGGAACTCAAGCAGAAAAACTGGTTACAAATCAAGGATTTATCCAATTCTCAACTGGGGATGTTATGCGAAAGGAAATCGAAGAAAATACTGTTCTTGGTAAAGAATGTAAAAAGTACATTGATCAAGGAAATTTGGTCCCTGATGTTCTGGTTAACCAAATGGTAGAAAGCTATTTGGTTAATACTCGTAGTGATAACTTAATTTTTGATGGTTATCCTCGCACCCTTGCTCAGGCCAAAGCTCTTGATGAAATGTTAAAAAAACTTGGTAAGGGAATTGATAAAGTCTTTTATATTCAAGTCAGTGATGAAGTAATCATCGACCGGATTTCCAACCGCTTGGTTTGTCCAATGTGCAAACGTAGTTATAATTTAGTTGGTCGTCCTCCAAAAACACCTGGGGTTTGTGATTATGATGGAACTAAGTTGGTACGGAGAAGTGATGATGAACCAGCAAAGGTAATAATCAGATTAAAAGAATATGAAAAAAATACCAAACCTTTGGTTGAATATTATCATAGTATTGAAAAAGTAATTAAAATTCCTGGTCATGATAGTGATGCTAATGTTGCTTATCAACAAATTTTAGAAAGTTTAAAATAAGAACGTCAAATGATTAAAATTAAAACTAAGGCAGAAATTGAAAAAATGCGAATAGCAGGAAGTGTTTTAGCTGAAGGATTACAGTTGCTTAACACTAAAGCTCAGGTCGGGACGAATTTACTTGATCTTGACCAAGCGTTTGCCGACTTTTTAAAGACTAAAAACTGTTTGCCGAATTTTTTAGGATATCAAGGTTTTCCAAAAAACATTTGTATTTCAATTAATGACCAATTAGTTCACACAATTCCTCAAGATCGGGTGATTCTTGAGGGTGATCTTGTTTCAATTGATGCTGGGTGTATGTATCAAGGATACAATGCCGATGCAGCTTTTAGCAAAATTTGTGGTGAACCAAAAAGCAAAAAAGATGTTATACTTATAGAGGTGACTGAAAAATCGTTGGAAATGGCTATTAACGTGGTAAAACCAGGGGCAAGAATTGGTGACATCGGCGCAACAATTCAAAATTATGTGGAAAGTTTTGGGTTTTCTGTGCCACGAGATTATGCTGGTCATGGGATCGGTTTAGATATGCATGAAGATCCCTTTATTCCCAATTATGGAACTTTTAATAGTGGACTGCGTTTACGTGAAGGAATGGTTATTTGTATTGAACCAATGGTTCAACAAGGGAGTCGTTTTACTAAAACTGGTCCTGACGGGTGGACCGTCTATTCAGTTGACCACCAGAACAGTGCTCATTTTGAACATACTATTTTAGTGACCAAGACTGGTTGCGAAGTTTTAACTCGTAATAAAGGAGAAAAAGAATAGATATGGCTAAAGAAGATTTATTAGAAGTCGATGGGACTGTTGTAGAAGTATTGCCCAACGCAATGTTTAAAGTGAAATTGGAAAACGATGTTATCATTGATGCCCACGTGTCAGGTAAAATCCGGATGAATTACATTCGCATTTTACCTGGAGATAAGGTAACAGTTGCGATTTCACCATATGATATGACACGTGGAAGAATTACTTATCGTTTTAAAGGGTAAGTATATAACTAAGAATTGTGGAAAGATGGAGGAGCTAGTCAGATGAAAGTAAGATCATCAGTCAAAAAAATTTGCGACAATTGTCGAGTAATTAGACGTAAGGGACGTGTAATGATTATTTGTATCCACCCAAAACATAAACAACGTCAGGGTTAAACCTTGAAAGAAAATTAAGAGAAAGGGAAGAATAATAAATGGCTCGTATTAATGGAGTAGAAATACCAAACAATAAAAGAGTAGTGGTTGCTTTAACCTATATTTATGGGGTAGGAAACAGTACTGCTCAAAAAATCTTAAAAAATGCCCAAATTTCAGAAGATGTGCGGGTAAAAGATTTAACTGAAGAACAAATCAAAGATATTACTCAAGAACTAGGAAGTGTAAAAACCGAAGGGGATTTACGTCGAGAAGTTTCTTTAAACATTAAACGTTTAATGGAAATTGGGAGTTATCGAGGAATTCGCCACCGTAAGAGTTTACCAGCGCGTGGACAATCTTCAAAGACCAATGCAAGAACTGTTAAAGGTCCAAGAAAAACTGTCGCCAATAAAAAGAAATAGTTAGATAGGAGTAAATCAAAATGGCAAATAAAAAACCACAAACTAAAAAGAAAATCAAGAAAAATATTCCTAAAGGAATTGCTCATATTCATTCTACTTTTAACAACACTATTGTTACAATTAGTGATGAAAAAGGGAGCGTTCTTGCTTGATCAAGTGCTGGAGCTTTAGGATTTAAAGGATCAAAAAAATCTACTCCTTATGCTGCTCAGTTGATTGCTGAAGCAGCAGGAAAAGGGGCAATGGATAACGGGGTGCGAAGCATTTCTGTTGAAGTTAAAGGCCCAGGACCAGGAAGAGATGCTGCAGTGAGAAGTTTACAAGCAGTTGGTTTAGAAATTTCTTCAATTAAAGATACCACACCAATTCCCCACAATGGTGTGCGTCCTAGAAAACGTCCAAGAGGTTAAGTTACGATGAAACAATTTATCAGACCAGAATTCAATCTTCTTAAAGAAGAAAAATCTACCTCTTATGGGGAATTTATGGTGGAACCATTAGAAAGAGGTTTTGGCACTACACTTGGTAATGCCTTACGTCGCACCCTATTAGCAGCAACCCCAGGAGCTGCAGTTTATGCGATTAATCTAAAGGGAGCAAACCATGAATTTGCCTCTCTACCAGGGATTGTAGAAAATGTTTCACGTATTGTCCTTAATATTAAACAATTAATTTTAAAGATTGATACCAAGATGTATGGTGATGAAACTGTTGAGTTAAAGATCAATAGTACTACTGCAGGAACAGTTACTGCTAAAGACATCAACCTTCCTGCTGGAGTTGAAGTTTTAAATCCAGAGTTAGTGATTGCTACTTTAGCTGATGGGGGAGTTTTAGATTTAACCCTATTTGCTCGTAATGGTCGTGGGTATCGTTCTTTCAAAGACAATAAAGAAGAAGTGAAAGAAGTTGGGTTAATTACTATCGATTCTAACTATTCACCAATCGTTAAGGTTGCTTATCACGTTGAACCAACTAAGATTGGTCGTAGCATTGATTTAGAAAAACTAATTTTAGAAGTTACTACTGATGGAAGTTTAACCCCAGTTGCGGCAATTTCAGTTGCGGCAAAAGTTTTAACTGCACACCTAGAATACTTCATTAATTTAGATGCAGAAATTAATGATTTAGAAGTAATTGGCACTGAGGAAGAAGAAGATCAAGAGTTAGATCAAAATATTGATGATTTAGATTTAACCCAACGTTCTTTAAACTGTTTAAAACGTGCTGGAGTTGAAACTTTACGTGATTTAGTTTCTCGTTCTGAAGATGAAATTCAAGAAATTAGAAATTTGGGTCGTAAATCATTTAAAGAAATTAAAGACCGCGTGGCTAGTTTAAATTTAAACTTCAAACAAGTATAAAAAGAGAGGATTAATTTATGTCATACATTCAAAAAAGAGGGCAAAACACTGCTTGAAGAGAGTCATTAATGCGTAATTTAACAACCGAGTTAATCCTTAATGAATCCTTACAACTTACCCAAACCAGAGCAAAAGAATTACAAGTGCACTTTGATCACATGATTACTTTAGCAAAACGTAATGATTTACACGCTCGTAGACAAGCAAGTGCTTGATTGCGAAACATCCAAGCAAATGAAAAGGAAACTGCGTTGCAAAAACTTTTCACCACCTTGAATAAACGTTATCAAGATCGTAATGGTGGGTATACCAGAATTCTAAAACTAGATAACCGTAAAGGCGACAATGCCCCAATGGTTTTAATTGAACTGGTTTAAGAAAGTCTTTTTAAAAAAGATACTAGTCGTTTTAGTATCTTTTTTTCTGTCTTATGATATTCTTAAAATGGAACTTTTTAAGGAGGTGCTGTCATGTTGATTTATAACAATAAAAATCAAAAAGAAGGTTTTTTCCAAGAAATGAAAAACAATCATTTTTATCAATCGATGAGTTTTGAGCAAGCTTGAGATTGATACTACACCATCCAATCTTTAAAAATATACAACCAGAATGTTAAAAAAATTCTTAGTCTGGATGCTTATAATGTTGATCCTACGATGCGAGTTTTTGAAGGTAAGATGGAATTAATAACTCACGAAGTGCAAGACTTTTTTCTTTGTTATGAAACTGATCAACTTCATCCAGTTTTAATTGTTAATTATCGTTTTCCACTTAGTTAGATTCTTAAAAAAGTGTAAACGCTAAACTCGGGATAAACTTTGGTTTCGACTACTTTTCAAACCTTTGGATCAATTTCTGGGGCGTATGTGTCACCTGGGTAATCTTGATCAATAATGCTAACAACTAGTTTGTTAGCTTTTTTTATCACTTGATCAAAAACTTCTCTGCCTCCAATTACCATTAATTCTTCTGCTTGATTTGTATACTGTTCTAAAAAAGAATCAAGGTTAGTGATAACTTCTACTTGATGAGGGAAATTGTTTCTACTTTGATGGGTTAAAATAATGTTTTTGCGTCCAGGGAGTGGTTGGACGTGCAAAGCATCTCAAGTTTTTCGCCCCATTAAAACTGATTTATTTAAAGTCTGTTGTTGAAAATGTTTCATTTCATCAACAAGTTTTCATGGCAACTGGTGATCTTTTCCGATTACCTTTTTTTTGGTTTGAGCTCAAATTAAAGTGATCATGTTTTCCTTTCTTGAAGAGTTTAATTATAATTTATAATCAAATTAAGGAAGCGATTTCGCTTTCTTTTTATTTATAAAAAGTATAAACTAATAATAATTATTTGTTGATTAGAGGAGCTTATTTTCATGGAAAAAAATCAGGATTTTTCAACCTATTTAACAGAAAAGCTCAATCAAAGTGATTTAGATGCTTATTCGCAAAAACTTAATAGTTTAAATCAGGATGTTAACAACAGCTTGGAAGTTTTTCTGTCCGCTAAAAAAAAGTACCATCACCAACTAATTACTCGTATTGAGTATCAACAAGCTAAGACTAATTATCATCAAGCCAAAGCGAATTATCAAGAACTAATTAAAATTAAGGCGTTTAAAAATAACTTAGTTAATATTAATAGTTTGGTAAAATCTACTTCTGTTAGTGATCCAAGTTATGAAACGATAATTAATGAACAAAAAGCAGCGCAAAAGTTGTACGCAGAATTTAAAGAAGTAGTAAAGAGTCAAGGTAGGTTGGGGAATTTAGAAAAACTTTCTCCTGTTGCAATTGAGATTAAAGACTTAGCTTTTCGTTATGATGAAGACGAACCCTTAGTATTAGATGATATTAACCTAAAGATTAACCATGGTGAATATGTTGCAATTGTTGGTCACAACGGATCAGGTAAATCAACGTTATCTAAGCTGCTTATTGGGGTATTACAACCAGATGAGGGGAGCATTAAAATTTTTGGTAATTTAATGCAAGATAATAATGTTGAGAAAGTTCGTCAGTTTGTGGGGATTGTTTTTCAAAATCCAGATAACCAGTTTATTGGTTCAACAGTCCAAGATGATATTGCTTTTGGTTTAGAAAACCATCGGGTTGATCCTGCATTAATGCCTACAATTATTCAAGCATCAGCTACCAGGGTAGGAATGGAAAACTTTTTAGATAAAGAACCTTTAATGCTCTCTGGAGGACAAAAACAGCGTGTAGCAATTGCTTCAACTCTGGCCTTAGATTCTGATATTATCATTTTTGATGAAGCCACAAGTATGTTAGATCCTAAGGGTAGACGTGAAATTAAAGAAATCATGGTAGATTTAAAGAATGAAGGTCAAAAAACAATCCTGTCGATTACTCACGATATGGATGAGATTTTAAATGCTTCAAAAGTAATGGTTTTAAATCAAGGTAAAATGGTGCGTTTTGGCGATCCCGCAACAGTTATGGGAGATAAGGAATTTTTGCGCGGCATTGGGTTGGAATTACCCTTTGTTTCAATGGTTGAAGATGCGTTAAATAATAAGGGAATTAAAGTTCAAGAAGGGGCCAAGAACTTGGCAGAATTGGTGGATCATTTATGCGCGCTAAAATAATTCAGCAATGAAAAGAATATCAGCTAAATAGACAAGCTGCTAAAAAAGCTAAACAAGAACAAAAAAAAGCCGATAAGGCTCAAAAAAAGGTTGATAAATTAAATAATCAACCCTATTTAACGATTTTAAAACAAGCAAAAAAAACTAAACAAAAGTTTGATTATCAAGATGATATTTTGTTAAAAGACGTTTCTTATGTTTATTCAAAAAACTCTCCTTTTGAATTTAAAGCACTAAATAAAGCTACCATTAGTTTAGCTAAAAATAAGATTACTTGTATTATTGGTACTACTGGTTCGGGAAAATCAACTTTGATTCAATTAACTAATGGTTTATTGATTAGTGAAACTGGGGTTTCATTGATTGGTGATTATCCCATTCCTGCAGGAATTAAAAAAATCGTTAATGTCAAAGAATTGAGAAAAGAAATTGGGTTAGTTTTCCAATTTCCCGAATACCAGTTATTTCAAGATACTATCGAAAAAGATATTGCTTTTGGACCAATTCATTTGGGAGAAAGCAAGGCTAAAGCGTTAAAAGCTGTTCCTGAATTATTAACTTTAGTTGGTTTACCACCCCACTATGCTACTCGTTCACCTTTTGAATTATCAGGAGGACAAAAACGTCGGGTAGCGATTGCAGGAATTTTAGCTTTGGATGGTAACACGCTAGTTTTAGATGAACCAACAGGGGGATTGGACCCTCAGGGTGAAGATGACTTTATGAACTTATTTTTAAACTTAAACCAACAGTATCATAAGCGGATCATTATGGTGACTCACAACATGGACCAAGTTTTAAGAATTGCTGATGAAGTGATTGTGATGCATAATGGTCAACTTTATAAGAAAGATAGTCCCTTTAAAATCTTCTCTGATGAAGAATTATTAAAAAAGATGGAAATCGAACCACCAAAAATTTATGAGTTATTGTATGCTTTGAAAGCCAAGGGAATTGATTTAACGACAAAAGAAATTCGAACTATTGATGATTTCACTGCAGCATACCAAGATTATTTAACTACCACCCATTAACTTTTAGAAAGGAACAGTTTCATGCGTTTAACATTTGGCCGTTATATTCCCTTAAATTCCCCTGTCCATAAAATGGACCCACGGTTTAAACTTTTGATGATTATCCTTTTAATCATTGCGATTTTCTTTCCAGTTGGTTACACGGGATACTTATTTTTATCAGCAACGATTTTTAGTTTATATCTCTTAGCCCGATTACGATGAACAATGCTGTTTCGCCTTTTGCTTCCTGCGATGATTATTTTTGTAGTGATTTTGATTATTAATATCTTTTTGATGAAGTTGACAGGCGAGATGACTACGGGGTTATTGGCTAATCAAGGTGATTATAGTCAGTATTATCATGAAGTTGCTAACCATGGGTATAGTGGTTATCTTCCAGGTCCCTATGTTGATATTCTGACTGAAAAGGGGCCTGAGATTTTAAAAGTTACTGGTTTGGGTCACTTCTATCATTGAAAAGCGTTTTGATTTAGTGAAAAAGCCTTATACAGTGCTTTACTAATGGCTTGAAGAATTTTCTTAATGATTACTTTAACTACAATTATTACTGGGACTACTCAACCACTAGAAATTACATTAGGATTAGAAGATTTGCTTTCACCCTTAAAACTTATTGGAATTCCAGTTTACATTCTTTCGACAATTATTTCAATTGCTTTAAGAATGATTCCGACTCTGATGGATGAAGCGGGAAGAATTATGAAAGCTCAAGCTTCACGGGGAATTGATATTAAAAACGGAAGTTTTAAAGATAAGGGAAAAGGTTTGGTTTCTTTAATTATTCCTTTATTGGTTTCTTCATTTCAAAAGGCTGAAGACCTTGCTTATGCGATGGATGCTCGGGGTTATGATCCTCACGCTGCTCGTACTCGTTTCCACCAATTTAGTTTTTCTGTGGTTGATTTAATCATTTTTGCTGTTGGCACAAGTATGGGAGTTTTAATGATTGTTTATTCTCAAGTTTATCCAACCACTAGCGCTTTAATGCACCTACCCTATATTGATGTCTTAACTGCTTACTAACATGTGGCGTGAATTTACACAAGCTTATTTATTAAGTCTGAGTTATGATGGGTCAAGTTTTAAGGGGTGGGTCAAACAACCTTCAACTCGCACAGTGCAACAAACTTTAGAAGATGCAATTAAACATTTAATTAAAAAGGTTCCTTTTAGGGTTTTAGGAGCTTCAAAAACTGATCAGGGCGTTCATGCTCTGGATCAAAAAGTTTTATTACAACTTGATTTTGAAATTAGTAATTTAACTAGTTTTTTGCATGGTTTAAATAAAAAGTTACGCCTTGATGTGCGTATTAACACTATTCAACGAGTTGCTAATGATTTTAATGTTCGGCAAGTAGTACAAAAAACTTATTGTTATACGATCAATGATCATCAGTTTGATATTTTTAGACAGCGCTATGAATTGCACTGAACCAAAGGTTTGATTGATGTTGATAAGTTAAAGAAATGATTAACCTTATTTGTTGGTAATCACGATTATTTTTGTTTTTCTGGTTTAAAAAATGCTGAACGTTCATCCTTTCAAACGATTAGATCAATTGAATCGATTACAGCAATTCGGGATCAAGATAACAGGATTAAAATTTATTTTCAAGCCAAAGGATTTATTCGGTACCAAATTCGGATGATTGTTGGAGCTTGCTTACAAGCCTATCTTAATAATCCTCGCAGTCACGAAGCGTTAATCAAACTTCGTTTAACTGGTGAAGGTGATAAGTCGCCTTTTATTGTTGATGGTAAGGGTCTTTGTTTGGTAGGAATTACTTATCAACAAGGAAGTGAAAAGCAAACTTATAAGGAAGATTAATAAAAATAGCGTATGATAAGAAAGAGTGGTAGAACTTTAAAACAATGTCATTTCTGGTGGTTTAATGTTTGATATTTGCTTTAAGTTTTTGGATGATTGCTCTTGAGCATGAGAAGGAAATTAAAAATAATATGAATTATTAAATCCCTCTACCACAAAAGACCATTTGCTTGGTCTTTTTTTAACATTTTGGCAATAATCGGGTAGAATTAACCTATACGTGTTAAAAGTTACTGATATTAATCGTGGGGAAGGGTAATTCTGGTTTAACATTTTCTTTTTAAAGAACCAAACAAAATTAATAGGGGAGTGATGGGAAGGATGAAGTTAAAAGGTTTTAATTTAATCGCTAAAAATTCGTTTAAAAATGCTTTTAAACTTTGACCCTTACTTTTAGGATTAACTTTATTAATTTTGGTTTTCTCTTTAGTAGTTTCGCTAATGAGTGGAATTTCTAACCAAGTTATTGGCAATTATAACCATCTTGCACTGGCATCAAATTTGAGAGATGTAGTTGGTGATGTTCCTTCAACTCTATTTGTTAAAACCAGTACTGATGATGATTCTGGCTCAGTTCCTAAAAATAATGTTGAAGCTCAAGAGTACTACTTTTATCAACTTTCTCGTCAGTATGCTTATGCCAATCCCAAACTAAGTTTTTCGTGATCAAGAACTGAAGGAAGAAACTTTAGTGGGATTCAAAATGATAACCATAACCTAACAATTAAAGCGGTTGTTAAAACTACTCCTGATTCTTCAAAATACAGGGTTGATCAACTAGCGATTTCTCAAGGTCATGGTATTCAAAGTGTTCACCAAACTGTAATTGATGCAACTTTTGGTAAGAAAAACCACATCATGATTGGTGATATTATTCGTTTTCAAGAAGATAGTTTAGGATCACAACTCTTAGTTAAGTCAAAACTTAACAATATGGATCATCTTAATGCTGGTTTAGTTGACACTATTAGTAATTTAGATGATCCTAATGATAATTACCAGAAACTTTATTCAACTTATAAATGATTTCAAGTTGTTGGATATGGAGAATCAATCGATTATGTAATGCCAATTATCGACCAATCTACGCCTTTGCCAAATAAAAAAACTGAGTTAATTGCTTATATTGACCCAGTTAATTTTGGTTTATTCAAAGATCCTAAAAGCGCTCAGGGTTTAACTTACTTTGACCAAAACCAGTCCCTTTTAACTGCTGCAAATTCTCAAGATTCTGAGGCTTATTTTTCTTTGAAATTTAATAACACTAGTTTAAAAAAAATTAGCAATCTTGATCTTCACCAAATGAATGTCGATTTATTAACCTTGATGGGTCGAGATAAAGATGCTAGTGATGAGGGTTATGACCCAATTTTATTTAAGAACGGTGATCAGGCTTACCAGTATGCTGGACGAACCGCTTCAATTATTAGTACGATTAAAATTTATCAGTTGCTGAGTGGAGTTATTCTGATTGTGGTTTTAGTTGTGACGATTTTTACAATTGTTTTAGTTACCCAGAAACAAATTGATGGAACCCGTTCTCAAATTGGAACTTTAAAAGCATTGGGATACTATAAACGTGAAATTGTGTGAAACTATGTTGCCTTACCCTTGATGAGTTCGTGATTTGGGGGAATTTTAGGATTTATTGTTGCCCAATTTGTGCAAATCCCCATTAACAAGTTATTCACTGACCACTTTAACTTGGATTTATCAGCATGAACTTTTGATATCGCTGCGTTTATGGTTGTAGTTTTGGTGATGTGAATTTTTGTCACTGCAGTGACGTTTCTAATTGCTTATTTAACTATGAATGATGATGTAGTTAATTTGGTGTATGCAACCAAAGCCTCAAAAATCAGTCAGTTTGGTTATTTTATTAAATCGTTAACTAATAATCGTCCTGTAGAAGTAAAACTACGATCAGCTCTGTTTGGTTCAAGTGAAGGAAAAATTTCTGGAGTAGGGTTTGTGGTTTTACTTTCAACAATCTTGATGACAATTACCTTTGCTGCTCCTACTTTGTTAAAGAACAATCAAACCGCTGCTTATCAAGGAATTAAGTACCAACAGTTAGTTGAATTTGACACTCCTATCTATAATAATCCGTATACTTTTATGAAGACTTATGATGCGAAAGTAACTTCAAAAGCTACTACTTTTAACTATTCGCAAGTCTTAAATAAAATTACTAGTCAACCATTAACTGCTCAGGGTAGTTATGATCTTGATAAAATCACTCAACAACTTTTAACTGCTAAAATTCCGAATGAATATTATGATTTGGAGTTTGCAACTCAACCTGATGGGGTTGTTAACCCCTTACAAGTGATGACTGCTAATTTAAGAATGTTAAACAGTTATTCAGTAGTTTTATCAACCCAATATTTTCACCTGTTAGCTGATTTTGCCCAACTTGATCCCTTTGGGTGAAACATTCTTTCAAACCAATGAATAGGCTATTTAGATTTAATTAACCAAATTCAAGCTGTGTCAAATGCTGGTGACGAACTATCTCAAGCTATTGCTTATTTCAATATCTTAAAAAGTTTCTATCAAGTTTATACCCAAACTATTGGGTTGGTAATTACCAAAGATTATTATGATAATCCTGACAATCTTGAGTTGACTTATGATGAACAAATTACTGCTTTTAACAACAAAATTAAGAGTGGTAATCTTGATTGGTTTGAGACGTTTAAAAACGAGTATCGTGGTTCAAGCAGAAGTTTTGGTGATTATTTAACTACCTTGCAACCTAACCCCAACTTTAGTTTAACTACGAGTACTTATCTAGATGATCAGGGAATAGAGATAACAACTCCAATTGGAGCGAACCATATTTTAAGTGATAAAAATAGTTTAAGTGGTAATGAACGGTTTGTTGATCAATACCTTAGTGCTGATGCAGCACAAATCATTCAAACCAATGGTGCGATTAAAGGTTTAGAAATTATTAAAAGTTATCTTGCTGACTATTTAGGATGATATGATGCTTACTTTTCTCAACGAGCAGGTACAGCAATTGTTCAAACTGGATTTACCAGAGCACCTTATTTTGTGCAACAATATTTCAAAAAAGCTTATTATGCTAATGAAAATGACCAGGTTTATAACCTTAGTTTTGCAACGATTCCCTACTCACCTGATAGTGAGCAATTGGGAGTAAAACTTTCAATGGAATCAATTAATCCTAACCCCTTAACCTTCAATATTTATGGAGTAGAGAACAATAGTAAGTTTATTGATTTACAAAATAATCACCATGACTTGATGCCATTATTGTTTAGTGGTGATTTGATTGATGATGAAGCGACTCCGATTATTGTTAACCAAAGTTTAGCTAAAAAACTTCATTTAAAAACAAATCAGGTGATTGATTTTAACCGCTTGTATGATGAAATGGAAAACTACACTAGTGGTTCAAAAACTGCTTATAAAATCAGTGATTGAAACCAAAATGACCCTCGAGAAGAGGGGGGGGACGGATTTGTTACTACTAGTAGTATGGATAGTCTTTCAACTACGTTAAAAAACCCGATCACTGGAAAACAAGAAAAAATTAGCGCGGGGTCACTAAATATTGATAATACTCCTGGTCAAGTTTATCAAAACTATCTTGAAGGTGATGTTGGTTTTGAAAGCAAGAAAGCTAAAACAACCTTTAGAATTGTGGGAATTGCTGATACGTATGGAACTCCTCAGGGATGAATTGCTAATACTCAAGCTAAAGCCTTAATGAATTATGATCAAGCCCAAGCTTATTTGTGAGACCATTTATTTGCCCCACAATTTGCCAAAACCTTTGCTTCAACTACTAAAATTAAGTTTCCCTATGATTTAAGAAATTTAACTTATAAAGAATTTAAGACCCTTTTTTTACTTGATGATAACAATAATTATTATCAGGTTGCAAAAAATATTGATCTTATCTTTAATAATGCTTATCCAATCTTTAACTTTAAGTATTCAATGAGTAATGATATTGGTGATATTCGCGCTGGGATAGCGACTTATAGTAAACTTGGTGACTATTCCCCGATTGCTTTAAATGGTGGAATTGTTAAAGATAAAACTTATGATGGAATTGGTCTAGGAGCAATTAGTAGTCTGACTCCAATTCAGATTAGTCAAGATATCTTAAAACAAATTACTAACATGATTTTAGGAATCTTGGTAATGATTATTTTATTAGTTATCTTTATTACCTTTGTAATTGTGATGTTAACAACTTCTTTAATTATTAAAGATAACGTTCGCTTTATTGCTACTTTAAAAGTATTGGGATACAAGAATACAACGATTGTGAATATGGTCTTGGGAATGTATGCAGTGATGATTGTAATTGCCTTTAGTATTGGGTATGTTGGAGGTTGGTTCTCATTGACTGGAATTATTAATAATTTAGCGTTGCATACCAACTTTGTTGTACCGATTATTTATCCAGCCTTTTTAATCTTTGCTGTGATCGGGGGAGTGGCTGGAATTTATGGAATTACCTTCTTGATTGGCTATCGTTATGTCACTAAAACTAACGCCACTCTACTCTTAAAAGACCAAGAAATTTAATGACAATAAATCTGGCGATTGTTTTTTATTTTAAGCGACTAAATTGATTGAAAAAGGAATTAAAACCGCATATAATAACAATTGCTTACACTTTTAACCCGGACAAGTTGAAGGAGAGAAATAGCAATGAAACAAACAACCTTAATTAAAACCGCTGACATCAAAAAAGATTGATACATTGTTGATGCTGCTGGTCAAACTGTTGGTAGATTAGCGACCCAAGTAGCCTTGGTTTTGCGTGGAAAACATAAAGTAACTTTTACCCCACACATTAACAATGGTGATCACGTGATTATCATTAACGCTGAAAAAGCAATTTTCACTGGTAAAAAAGAATCAGATAAAAATTACTACCACCACTCAATGTATCCTGGTGGATTGAAACGTCGTAATGTGGCAAGTGTTCGGAAGAACAAACCAGAATTTATCTTAGAGCGAGCAATTCGTTTGATGTTACCAAAAGGAGTGCAAGGTCACAACCAATTCCGTCAATTGCACGTCTTGGTTGGTGAAAATCACCCTTACCAAGCTCAACAACCAAAAGCACTTGTGATTGAAACACAAAAAGGAGGGAATAAATAATGGCAGATAAAGTAATTTATCGAGGAACAGGACGTCGTAAAACTTCTGTTGCTCAAGTTATTCTTACTCCTGGGAAAGGTGCGATTGTTGTTAATGGGAAACCAGCATTAGACTTTTTCCCTTATGAGACTTTAGTACAAGATTTAACTCAACCCTTGGTAGCTACTGGAACTGAAAAAGATTTTGACATTATGGTGTCAGTTGATGGGGGAGGATTTACTGGACAGGCTGGAGCAACTAGATTAGCGATTGCTCGGGCTTTGTTAGAGGCTAGTGAAGACTATCGTCGTCAGTTGCGTGCTGTGGGGTTATTAACTCGTGATGCCCGCATTAAAGAACGTAAAAAATACGGATTACGTGGAGCGAGAAGAGCGCCACAATACTCAAAACGTTAATTTCATTCAAAAACTCAAACCAAAGTTTGAGTTTTTCTTTTTTTTTTGAAAAATTTCGCCAAATAAATTAACAAAACAGAATTGTAAAACCCGCTTTCTATCTATATTATTAGTGCAGAGTGCTATTTTATAGAAAGTAAAGGAGGTTGGAAACTTGCTTTATACAGTTACACTAAATCCTTCTATTGATCAAATCCTACAAACTAATGGCTTTGTTTTGGGAGAAACTAATTACTATGATGATGATTATCAAGTTGTTGGTGGAAAAGGGATTAATGTTGGAGTTTTATTAAATAACTTAGGTGTGGATGTTGTTGTAACTGGACTAATGGGTCTTGATAATAATCAAGTCTTTTTAGAACAGTTCAAACAAATCAACTTAAAACACGATTTTGTTTTTTATCCTGGTAAGAGCAGAACTAATTTTAAAATTAAAGATTTTCAAAACCATCAAGAAACCGAGTTGAACGGTCAAGGGAGTAGAGTAGAGCAAAATTTAGTCCAAGATTTGCTTACTTATTTAGATACTCACCTTCAACCTCACGATGTGGTGATTGCCAGTGGTAGTGTTCCTACCAGTGTTTCAGAAAACATTTACGAACAAATTGGCATGATTGTTAACCATCATGAAGGGATTTTTATTCTTGACTCTTCAAAGCAATGGGTTAAGTACGGGTTAAAAGCCCATCCTTATTTGATTAAACCTAATGTTGAAGAAATTTGCCAAATGCTTAACCAAGAATATAACCCTAACCTTACTTTGACTCAACTTGAAGCGATGATTAAAGAATTACAAGCTTTAGGAGCAAGAAATATTCTAGTTAGTCGCGGGAGTAAAGGAAGTTATTATTTTAGTGAGCATGGCGAAGTTTATCAAGTTAATACTGCTAAAGGAAAACTTGTTAATTCTGTTGGTGCTGGGGATAGCATGGTTGGTGGTTTTGCCTATGGAATGAGTAAAAATCTCGCTTTAGAAGAGATATTAAAGTTTGGTGCAGCTAGTGGAGCTGCCACTGCTTTTAGTTCGTGAATTGGATCTAAAGATTTGGTGATGGAATTAAAAGAACAAATTAAAGTCGAACAATTGACAATAACAAAGAAAGGAAATTAATTATGGCGCTAAAAGAAATGTTTCGTCAAGAAACCTCCTTTTTTGATGTCGAGTTGAGCTCGAAGACAGATGTCTTGGCCTTTTTGGCACAAAAATTTAAACAAGCAGAAATTGTTGATGATTATGATCAATTTCTTAAAGCTTTACAAGATCGTGAAGCCCAAGATTCCACAGGAATGGGGGATGGAATTGCAATTCCTCACGCTTTAAATCCAACAGTTAAACAAGCTACTTTAGGATTTTTACGGTTAAAAACTCCAATTGATTGACAGAGTTTAGATAATCAACCAGTGGATCTTATTTTCTTAATTGCCACTAATGGAATCGATGGCAACGAACACTTAACTGCTTTGAGTAGTTTGAGTAGTTATCTGGTTAAACCTGAGTATCAAGAAAAGTTTCGTTTGGCAAAAAACTTTAAAGAGTTACAATCCATCTTGATTGAGTCACAACCAACCAAAACCGGAGTTGATAAAGTACAAACCTCAAGTGGTTATGATGTTGTGGGGATTACAGCGTGTCCTACTGGAATCGCTCATACTTACCTAGCTCAAGAAAAAATCTTAGAAACTGCGAAGCAATTAAACTTAACTGCTAAAATTGAAACGCAAGGTCGCAGAGGTATTGAAGACCACTTAACTGCTGATGACATTAAAAATGCTAAGATGATTATTCTTGCTCATGATAAAGAGTTAGAAGGATTAGACCGGTTTAATGATTTAGAAGTTATCGACACTTCTACTCAAGATGTGATTTATCACACCAAAGAGATTCTTGAAAACTATGCTACTAAACCTAAAAAAGTGATTAAAGCTCGCAAAACTGGTGATAGTAGCAATAGTGGAGAAATGGATCTAAAGAAATTTAAAGACTTTAAAGGAGTTTTATTAGCAGGAGTTTCACGCATGCTTCCTTTCGTAGTTGGGGGAGGAATTATCTTAGGTTTAGCCTTTCTGATTGATTTCATTGCTGCAGGGGGAAGTCCTGATCCTGCTAACATGGGTAATTTTGGAACGATAAACAAAGGAGCAGGGTGATTTGCAGCTGTTGGAAAGATTGCCATGGATATGATGGTGCCAGTCTTTGCAGCTTACGTGGCTTATGCTTTAGTGGGATCTCAAGGATTAATGCCTGGAATGGTTGGAGGACTATTGGCCAACAATAGTGCTTTTGCTTATGGAAATGGCAACGTTGGTTGGGTTAACCTTTGAGGAAGACTACTACCAAGTGATGTTGCTACTCACAGTAACTCTGGGTTTATTGGCGGAATTGCTGCTGCATTTGTCGCTGGGTTACTAGTTTTTGGTCTAACAAAAGGTTTTGCCAACTTTAAAAAAGGCTTTATGGGAGTACGTGATATTGTTTTAATTCCCTTACTTTCTTTATTAGGAGTAGGAGTAGCGATGTTTGCTTTGAATATTCCTTTGGGTTATTTCATGTATGGAGTTCAATGAGTTCTTCAAAAAATGGCAGAAAAAAACCTTCTAGTCTTGGTTGGTTTATTTTTAGGAATCATGGTCTGTGTTGATATGGGTGGACCAATTAACAAAATTGCTTATGTGGTCGGAACGTTATCAATTGTTTCTGCAGAGAATGGTGGTTTTGCCAACATTAACCCTGATACAGGAAACATGACAACAGCCCCAATTATGAGTGCAGTTATGCTTTCAGGAATGATGCCTCCATTAGCAATTGCCTTTTCAACTCTAGTCTTTAGAAAGGCATGAACAGAAAAGCAACGTGATTCAGCAAAAGCTAACTGGGTGATGGGACTTTCTTTTGTCACTGAAGGAGCGATTCCGTTTATGATTGATGATTATAAACGAGTAAATGTCTCTTCAATGATTGGGGGGGGACTTGTTGGAATCCTAGCAACTGCTTTAAAAATTGGAATTCCAGCTCCACATGGAGGAATCTTTGTCTCTCCTCTGGCAACTTCTGATTTGTTTAGTAATAACGCTGCAGCTAAAGGATTTGGAATTGCAATGTATATTCTTTTACCATTAATTGGTATGGCGATTGCTGGATCAATTATGGGTGCTTGAAGATCTCGTGATATCAAAAGAGGAAAATTAACCCTTCCTCAAGCTTAATTTAATTATTTAACCACGATAAATCGTGGTTATTTTTTGTCCCATTTTCTTTTTCACTAAACTTATAAATGTATTTTGATATGTTATAATTCCAAAAGATACAAGTCAGAAAAATGTGTTAATAGGAGGGTAATGAGGTGAAGAAATTACTAGCAATTTTAGGTTCAATAACTTTGGTTACTACCTCAACTTCAACAGTACTTGCTTATGGGGGAGTGTTACAAGTTAAAAAAGCGCTCTCTACTGCTCTGGTTTATTTCAACAATAGTCAGAATAACTTAGTTGGTGCTAGTTTTCAAAAGGCAAAGTCAGTTATTCTTGATGACCAGTTTGGCATTGATCAAACCAAGACCTTAGAAATTTTAAACGGTTTTAGTGCTGAAGATAATATTGATAATTATGATGCCAACGATGGAGCTTTGACCACTACTAGTATTTTAAAAGATGTGATGGAGAAATATTTGGGCGCGAACGTGGTTGATAATAGTGCTGTTACAGGAAAAAACGTCCACCTTGGAGGTCATCTTGGTACCGAGTCTAGTCTTGAGTCTTTACTTCCTGACCAGTTCAAACCTTACCTTCGTCAACTTTTGAGTTGAATTAAAAGCGGTAATTTAGTTAACTCTCCGTTTTGAAACATGAAGGATTTAAACGCCACTTTAACTAATATTGATGATATTTTTAAATCTGGGGGTGAAGGAATTAATTTAATTCTTGAACAATTAATTAAGTTAATTAACGACCAGTTTAATGTTGATTTAAGTAGTATTTTAACCACCTGGTTGCCAAAAATTATTAACGTGATTGATAGTGTGATGAATGGTGATAAAATCAGTCAACTTCGCACCTTTTTGCCAAACGCAAACGTTTTGTACCAACAAGCACTTAGTTCTGCAATTCAAGAAATAAGTGATGATAACCTAACTTTTAAAGATTTAAACCAAAAGTTATTCAGTTTGATTACCCAAATTTTAGAACAAGCAGTTGTTTTAACTCCTGATGCAAATTTAGCTGACCTTGGGGAAGGTATTGATGATCAAGAAAAATTCTTGATTACTTTTTTAAATCAAGTAATTAGTCAACAAGCTTTGACGATGGTTGACTTAAGTGATCCAACTGCTTTAGGGGGATTGTTAAAACCAGTGTTTGAGTTCATTATTATTAGTAATATTTATTTTCAACAGTTTGATACTTTGAAATCTTATCAAGTAGTTGATCATAACCATTTGTTTTCAGCAACTAAAGATAACTACACCTTTTTAAGTGAACTAAAGGATGTTAAGGTTAGTGATAGTGCGGTCTTCAAAGACCAAGGGTTGAACTTAAACTATTTTGTAGCCAACCTAGACTACTTCCTTGGTTCATTGCAAAATTTTAATCAAGCTAGTGAAGACCGCTTAGAACAACTCTTATTCCTTTTGTTTAACGATGCTTCTAACCCTAGTCAGAACGGGGATCCCTATTATTTTGATAAAGATTCAAGTTGGTTAGAACACCTTTTTAACGTGGGTTTAGGATTAGGATATTTAAATAATTTAGCTCCTCAAACAATTCTAACTATTACTAAAACCCCAGCAATCAAAAGCACAATCTTTAATACTTTAAAACCGATTTTTTTAGGTTTTATTAATGGTGATGATGCTTCTGGTTTAATCAATTTGATAAACAATCTTCTTCCTTTACTGCCAACCCTGATTCCTTCCTTAAACCAATTTCCTTGAAAACAAGTTTTAGCAGCGCTTCAAGAGGTGGTTAAAAATTTAGCTTATCATCCTGATGATAGTAAAAACATGTTTCACTTTCTTTTTAGTGGGAATGGCAATAGTTTGTTTCAAGGTGTCGAACTACCAGATAACTTTCAAAAAGTACTTGGTGGGTTATTTGGTAGTGGTGAGAAAAATTTCTTAACATTACTCAACAAACCCTTATTCCAAATCTTTAACTGGTTAACCCAACAAGGACTTGACATTAAAGGATTTAGCCAGGGAATGATTAATCCTCTTGGTGATAATTACACTTTAAAGTCACTTCCTCAACTTATTAGCTTATTACATAATTATTTGAATCACCTTGACCCAACCAATTCTAAGAATGCAAATTTGTATATTGACAGTACCAATCCCAATAATTCTTTACAAATTTTTAATAAAAAAGACATTAAGTTGGAAGTTGATTTGCTTGAACGTTTAATTGGAAAAGATACAGGTGAAAACAACCTTATCTCCCAATTTTTAACCAAATTATTTGGACTTGCACCTGATGGTAGTGGGACATTAACTTTAGATGTTCCTGATGCTTTAGAATATTTAGGTTTTATGGGAAATAGTACTTATCAGCAAGATAGTTTTTTAGGAGATTTTGTCCAGTTAAGTCTCCCAAATTTAGTTAAAGCAGTTACTAATATTGTTACAAACGGACAAATTCAATTAAGTGATGCTAATGTTAGTAATTATGATCTTTACGGGGTTGATTTATACCAATTGTTTGCCAAAGATTTACTTGATGTCTTCAATAAATTGAGTAATCCTGCTGATTATTCAGTACTGATTTACCAATTATTGACAACTAAGAATGCTTATGAATTGGTGTATGATCCCAAGAAAATTACTTATTTTAGTAAAACTGGGAAAATTTTAATTAAAGGGTTTAGCTATCAAGTTATTTTTACCAATCCGTTAAATAACTCTCAAACCACATACTGGTTTGAAATTTCACGAAATAGTAATACTGAAGTATTTCACTTTGATTCTATTATCAATGATAGGATTTTAAATAATTAATAAAAGAAAGAAGGTGAGAAGATGCGCAAATTTCTTGTGATCTTTAGTGCTTTAGGTCTAACTAGCACAATGATTAGTAGTGTAATTGCTTGTGGAAGTAATCCTCACCAACCAGTTGTTGAGGGTAAGGAAAGTCAAACAGTTAAAGATATTCGCGCCGAATCTCTTCAACAAGTGCAAGGTTATGTTTTAGCTGATGCTTATGGTTTGGATTTAACTAAAACCACCACCACTTTGAATAATTATTATGTTGATAAAAACTACTTTAATGCTAATACTTTGAGTCAAGCTAATTTAATTGATGTGCAGGTGAATGGGGTTAAAGGAAGCGATGGAGAATTACTTACTCAACTAGTTGAAATGATTTTAAATCAGGGTGATGGCCAAACCGGTCCTATTTTAGCTTTTTTAGACAAATACAAAGCTTTAATTGCTTCGCTTCCTGGAGGTTTGAACACCTTCCCCTTAGAACAATATTTAGCTTCTTTACCAACAATTATTAATTTAATTGGTCAACAAAACTTGTTAATCGATCCTGCAACGAGTGCTGATAGTATTGCTACGACTTTAACCACTTGATATGAAAGTCAACAACTTGATAATGGTTTAACTAATTTTAACCAAGCAACCGATTTAAGCGAACTTGCTGATTTGACTGTGGCAGAACTACAAAGTAGTTTTTTAGTTTCTTTGACTTCTTTAATCGGTTATGCGATGTATCCTGATAGTTTTACTTCACTAATCACTCCCACTACACTTCCTGATAACACGACAGTTAATACTTATAATCCCCAAGCATTAATGAGTGATAATTATGATCAAGCGATGCAAAACTTTTTTAGTTTTGTTTTCAAAAAAGGCGTGGGGATAACACCACCAAGTGATTATGCTGTTCAAAGTGGTGGAATGCTTTTTTATTTAGGAAAAACCTTAAAAATTTTAGAAGTATTGCTAAGTCTTTATGATGAATGTTTAAATGATGATTTTGTCATTGTTGATGGTACCCACCTTTTTAGCACTACAATTACAAATGTTGATTATTTAGCAATAATTAAAACTAAAAAAGTTAGTGATCAAGCTATTAGTGAAAAAGGTTTACATTTAGAGTATTTATTAAGTAAGCTTGGTTATTTTTTTAATGATAAAAATGAAGAAGAAAACGGGTATCGAATTTTAAAACTCCTAAATATTTTCTTAGCATCTGGAGGCTATGAATTTAGTTATTTAAAACAAACTATTCTTGACCTTGTTAATGCCTATAACCCTACTATTGGGGCAATCCTTGCCTTAAATCCAGATTTATTTAATCCACTTTTTCAAAATTTTGTGACCTACTTATTAGTTCCATTATTTAACAATACTCCAGCAACCCCAAGTAAGATTCTTAGCGACGATCTTAAAGAACTGTTAAAGCCTTTTTTGTCATTGTTGCCTGACAATTGAAGAAACCTCATTAAATGATTAGATACCACTGCTGCTCAAAACTTCCTTAATGAACCTTGAACTCAACTTTATCAAGGAAATTGAAATGATTTGGTTGCGCTCTTTGGTGCTAATCTTGATCCTTTAAACTTTTTATTTGGTGTTGATCACTTAAACTTTCACTTAATTTTTAACCAGTTGTTAGTCCGGAATTTAATGCTTGTTTTTTTTAGTAGTAATCTTGATTTAGGAAGATTAAGTGATTTAACCTTTGATGGAATGATTAGTCGAATTGTTAGTGATTTAGCAATTCAAAATGAAAACATCAGTGATCAGATAGGAAACATTATTCCTGTTGATAATATTCAAACAATGATGAAACTCTTGTTTGAAAAGAACTTTATTACTGACACCACCACTAGTAGTGACCAATCCGTGGTTCACCAAGTGGTTAGTCATTTAAATGATTTACCCGAAATTTTACCCTTCTTAGGTTATGATTTAAGTCAAAGTGAACCTTATGTTTATTCCCAATCATTGTTAGGTCAACTTGTTTATTGCTTTTCACCAACTCTCAAAGCTAATTCCACTCCCAGTGCAAATGATGGTAAGGGAGAGTTGCTTAATCTTAATACTTTAAGAAGTGCTGATTCTGCTAACCATTGAGCCCTTAGTTCGGGAATTGGTCGAATACTAGGTGATTTATTAAATGGAACTGATTATCGTGATTTTGTTCTTAACCAGGTTCTTAACGCTAGTTGAGTTGTAGAAAAAGTGATCTCTAATTATGATCCTACCAATCCTGAGGTTTTATTAAACCAAACTTATAATTTAATTTACACTGGTAATGATTATAATTTGGGAGCAATTGCGATTAAAGCAATTAATGCGCAATACCAAATAACTTTTGCTCGAGTGAACGCTAATGAAAAGTTTTCCTTTAAAAAGTTAGTCCGTTTAGTTTAGAAAGGAGAAGAGTTGATGAAAAAGTTATTATTGTTATTACAAGTGGTTGGTTTAACTCTGATTACAACAACTACGGTTGTTGCTTGTGGGGTTGGTGGTCAAATCAACCCCAACTACCAAGATGAAATCCAAGTTCCTTTAAGTGAACAAAAAATTGAAATTCAACAATCTATCCTAGCACGTATGCGGACTTTAATCTTGGATAACGAGTATAAAATTAGTGATTCTGCTTATAAAAGTTATTCTTTGTCACAAAATGCTCAAGATTTAACCAAGTTGAATCGTGATGCTAAGAAGACAATTGGGAATGTTTTTGAAACTTATTTTGGTTCAACTAATCTAAATGACGCCAGTTATAGTAGCAACATTACTTTAGATGGTAGTTTGGGTGATCAGGGTGGAATTTTTAACTTGCTTTTAAGTGGGTTTAATAGTTTCTTACCAAGTGGATTATCAGGAATTCTTGATAAATTGTCTGGGTTAAGTGATATTCCTCTGCTTGGAGACCTCATAAGTACAATTAATGGTTTCTTGGGTAATTTTCCCCCAAACATGGTGAATAATAGTGGAAAATTAATCCAAATTCTTCAAAGTTTAAACTTAACTACTATTGCTGATGGACTTCCTTTGGGAATCGATAAACTTGCTACTCTTGAAGTAAGTAAAACCCAGTTAACGTTAATCAATTTGTTGCGTCCACTTTTAAAGCAAACAACAATTGATGGTTTTTTTACCATTCTTGCTCAGGGAATTAACTTTGATTTTAGCACTTATCAAATTAGTGATTTGAGCAGCATTTTTTGAATTGAATTAGTTAATAGTATGGCTTTGTTCAAACAAAGCGATTACCAAATGCTCACTTATACAAATGAGAGCAGTACAATTCAAGCCCAATTGATTACTGCTGGACAAAGTTTTGGGACGATGTTGGGACAAACAAGTACAACTTCGCCCTCTTTTGGTAGTATGATCCAAGGTGTTGCTTGTTTACTCAAAGCCTTTAGTGCTTTGGGATTAAAAATGACTTTGTTAAACAGCGAAAGCAAGCTCTTTGCTCCAATTGATTCTGAACATCTATTTAGTAGCGATGATAACACGACTTATTTAACTGCTAAATTAAATGCCACAATTGGAGAAAGTGATTTAGTTAATACTTATCCTACTCTAGCGAAGTATTTCAACTTTGGGGAATTTTTTTCAAACTTAGTCTATTTCTTTGACAATGATTCAAGCATAACTCAAGAACGAAGAAGTGCTCGGGTGTTGAAGTTTATTAACGTTTTGTTTGCTGACAAAATTACTAATAATAAAGTCAGTTCAAATTCAGTTGCTTTTTTCACAGGAATTTTTAGTCAAACTAATCCTGATAGCGGTTTAAGTGATAATAACCAAATTAGTAGTGCTGCTAGTGAAATTGACCAGTTTTTAACCCCAAGTTTATTAAATAATCAAGCGATTAATTTGCCAAGTAGTAATAGCACTACTTTTACAAGTAATGTTATTACTTGATTGCAAACTGATTCTGAATTCTTAGCGACTCCGTTTGCAACCCTTTATAGTGGTGATTTGACTTCACTATTTACTTCGACTAATTTTTCTTTGGTGGTTGGCAAAACTTTTGCTGACAAAATTCAAGGAGCATTCCAACAAATCTTTGCTTACCAACGTGATGGCAAAATCAATCTTGAAAACTTTTTAAATTCAAAATTGCTCAACCTTTTGATTGGTTTTAAAGCTAAGGGATATAGTGCTGAGGATTTGGTTAAAAATAACGGGTTATTTCCCAATTATGGTGCTTATTATACAAATAAAACTCTAGTTGAATTAATGAATGAGTTTAAAAATGGTTTAAATTTAACTGGTAAAGAAACGATTAGTCAGCTGACTTACCGTTATTTTGATATTGGTTTATTTAATCAAGTTATTGATGAAGTTTTATATGATAGCGATGGAAAAACAAGTTTATTAACCAGAATTCTTGAATATTTAAAAACTTCAGTCTCATCTCGAGCTAAACCAGAGGCAATTCTTCGTGCGCTTGGTTATGAGAATGATTCTGATAAAGGTTATGGTATTTTGGTGGATAGTTTAGCAGGAAGACTATTACAAGCTTTTGCTCCTGATTTAGTTAAAAACTATGCTAGCGCTGATGGAAGTTTTCTTAGTGTTAATGATTTGCGAAGACTAAATCCAAATTATACTGACAACTTCCAGTTTTTTGCAAAACAAAGTGCTGAAGTTCTAACCCAGTTAATCAAACCGACCCAATATCAACCGTGGTTAAACGCAGTTCTTAGTGCCAAACCCGCTGCTTTTGTGATTGATTCTAGTGCTACTAGGTGAACAACAAAGACCGACGGTCTTTATGGGGGTGTAGTCAAGATTAAGTTTAACCCAAAAGGAATTGTGGTTTTAACTAATCCCAATCCTAAAGTAGTTCTAACTCAGGATGCTTCGATTTATCAAGTGACCTTTATGCGAACCAATTTAGGAAAAGTGTTTACAATTACTAATATTCAAAAATTAACTTAGATAAAACCAGAAACACTTTTTAGTGGAATTATGGTAATTATTTCATTATAATCAAAGCAAATACAAGATGTTAGTCTGAAAGGATGAAGGAGAGTTGTGTTTTGATGAAAAAATTTTTAGCCATTTTAGCAGCGCTCGGAATTAGTGGTACTGCTATTATGAGCGTGGTTGCTTGTGGAATAAATCCGTATACTAATCCAATTGGAACCAAACCTAACGATCCAACTACTGGCGACCCCACTGATTCTGATAATGGAAAAAATGATGATGAAGGTGGATGGAAAAATGGCGGTAATGATTCTGATTCTAACCGTGAAGAGCTACCCGTTCCTCCTATCACTCCTGATGATCCTGATCCTGCCCCTATAGAAATCAAAAACCTTTATGCTAATAATGATAATATTAAGGAAATTTTTGCCCAAGCAACCAAAAGAACTATTTATCAAGACCAATATGGTTTTGATCAACAGTATTTAGACCAGCAATTATTTGGGGGACAAACCGGCTTGACCCCAGAACAAGGCAGTTTAAGTTCAAATAGTAGTCAAGGTGATTTTATTAATTACTATTTGAACCAAATTACAGGAGATGTTAATTTAAATGGTGATAAAGGTTTGGCAAATGCGCTTCCTTTCTTTGATTTTTTACCTTCACCTGTACAAACAATTTTAACAACAGTCATTAATTTATTAGGAAAAGTAGACTTTGCGACCCCAACTACTTTATTAACTACGCTTTCTTTAGCAATTAATTCCTTGGGAATGGATAATAATCCGTTGGTTAATACGATTTTGGGTTATGAAAACGCTGCTCCCATTAAAACTTTGACTAGTCTGCTGGACAATCCTAAATTAAAAGATTTAGTTTTAAATATTAATAAAAATAGTTGGTTAGATGAAACGCGTGCGAACTATAGTTTGTTTGATGCTCAAAAGATTGTGATCACGGGAGTAGCTTGAATTCTAGGGATTGGTAATGGAGATGGTGATAAGGCGAACGTACAAGCGTTTGGTGATCATTTAACTGACATTGATCAGTTTGATGCTTCAGCAGATTATTTTGCTACCTTAATTGGAAAGTTAACTCACAAAGAAGATATCATTGAAAATGAGAATTATGCTAATTACTTATTTAGTGATCCTGAAACAAAAGAATTAAACCAAGACCACCTATTTAAGTTGATTAGTAATGGTTATATTATGTTGTCGTTATTTTCAACTTATCTTGGTGCTTTTAACGATTATAAAGTGGCTAATCCCACTGATCCAGACCACGTTTTTTCTACCAGTCAATCTAACTGGGAAGTGATTAGTCAGGTCCGAAGTCAGAAATTAGGAGAATTAAACCACCAAGGGTTACTAACTATTAATGTTCGTTCCTTAATTTCTAGTTTTGCTTATTATTTAGGTGATTTAGACAAAGAACAAGGACTTTATCGTTTACAAGCTTTATTGGCAATTTTTTTCTTGGATCGTAATTATGGTAATGGGTGAAAGAGTAATCTTAATAGTGGAACTACTAACTTGGTAATTGACTGGGATGATAGTTCGACTAGAATGATTGATCCTAAAGTTAATACCCCCTTGATGACTGTGGTTTCAAAATTAATCATGAATGTCATTGATGTTGATGCTTTGATTCCAGGATGAATCAGTGGGTTATTGAACCTAATTGGAGTTCCGATTACGAATGCTTTTATTCAAAGTGCAATGTATCAATTATTGTTAAGTTTTTCTACCCAAAAGAAAATTGAATTATCTAGTTATTGATCTTTTAATCCTGTTAAAAAGTTTGAAGGAGGAACTAAATTTTTAGCTACGGCATTAACAGGAAATGGTGACTGAATTAATACTTTTTTGGGTTGAGGAAGAGGTAGTGAAAACAACCCGCTTTATTTCTTATTTAACGAAGATATTCCGGGATGATTAGAACAACTTCCTGACTTAATGAGTAGTAAGGGTATGATTGGAGTTAGTGGTCAAGCAGATACGGTTCGTAAAGCAATTGCCCCAATCATTGCTAAAATGCGTGAATTGCAAGGAAATAATGGTCAATTTAACTTAAGGGTTTTCTTTGGTTTACCGTTGTATCAAGTTTTACAAGTAATTAAACTTGATTCATTTGATCAAGACGCTAACCGTTTTGCTCCTGGGTTTGCTTCAGAATATACTGACCAATCTTTGTCAAATTTAATGGATTCACTTGCAGAAGTTGCTAATGTTACCAAGATGGATAATAATGCAACTTTAAAGAATGGTGGAATTGATATTAACCAAATTCTTGGTCTTTTAGAAACAATGTGAGTTAAAGATGAACAAGGAAATGACACTAACATCATCACCCAATTCTTTACTATTTTAAAAACAACCACTGGAAAAGAACGTGTTAATAAAGTCAATGATTTGTTAGGAATTGTTGGTAATAACAAGTATGACACTTCTAAAATTTTAGGAAAATTATTAATCTTTTTAATTCCTGGAATTGATCAAAAACCTGCTAACACAGGAACGATTAAAACTAATGATGGAGAAATTCATTGGGTTAGTGGTGATTATCGTTTGGGTTCACCATTCTTGAATTCAACTAAAAATGTTTTCTTCAAGATTTGAAATGCTTTAAATGTTCCAACCAATTATGATGATGCCTTGCAAGCAGCTTGAGTAACTGATCAAAACAATCAAGCGTTCAAAGAAGAAGCTACTAGTTACCAATATTTGATTGACGGTGATGAAAGTTCTAGTTTAATCGGAATTAACCAAACAATAACTTACCAATGAACTGGAAGTGCAGGAACGGTTCATACAACCAGATACACTTTTAGTTTAACTAGAAAAGATGATCAAACTCCCTTTGCGCTGAACGTTCATCGTGAGGGTAAAGATATTGTAGTTAATCCAGGGTTGATGAATGCAACTTATGATGATAGCACCAAAACTTTTACTGCTACTGCCCCAAGTGATGCTTATGCAGGTAAAGAAATTATGTTCTCTTTACCTGATTTAAGTCAGGCTGGTTTAACTGATGCCAACATTGTTGTTAGAGATAGTGCAGGTAATATTGTTGAAAAATCAAGTAATCGTTGAAATGAATGGGTTGCTGGGGATGGAACTAGTGTTGTTTTTCAAGTTAATGATTCTAGTTTAAATGGAGCAACTATTCAGATTACAAATCTTAAGGGTTATAACTCAGTTACTTTCAAGATTGTAATTAATTAATGACGATTAAGAAACTAAAAAGCATAGAATATTATTAAGGAGAGTGTCAATAATTATTGGCGCTTTTTTGATGCAACAATTTTTAGATTTTTCCTTATTCTTTAATGGGAGTGTTAATGGGAGTGAAATAATAATTGTGATTAATTAGAAAGTAGGTTCAAATAATGAAAAATAAACCTTTAGTAGCAATTACAGGAGCAAGTGCAGGGATTGGTAAAGAGCTGGCTTTTATCTTTGCTAGCAATGGTTATCCAGTGCTATTGATGGCCAGAAGAAAGGAGATTTTAGATGGTTATGATGAAATCAGAGAAAAAGTTACTGCAAAAGTGGATGTGACTAATTTTGATGAACTTCAAGAGGCAATAACTCTTGGTGAAGCAAAATATGGACCAATTGATTTGATGATTAATAATGCTGGAGTGATGCCATTAGGCGATTATGTGGCTCAACCACGAACAGAAAAGTACCAAACTCTTGATGTTAATATCAAAGGAGTAATTAACGGGATGGATGCGGTTTTGCCAACAATGATTAAAAACCATCACGGTACGATTATTAACATTTCTTCTGTAGCAGGAAGATACTCTTCTTTAAATCATTCGGTCTATAATGGTTCAAAAGCAGCGATTAATCTGTTGACAGAAGAGGTACGCAAAGAGAATGCAAAAAATAACATCCGCTTTACTTTGGTTGAACCAGGATTGGTCAAAACCGAACTATCCAAAACCACAACCATTAGCGAGGCTATGGAAATTTATCAAGACCAAATTGATAGTTTAAACGGAGGTTTGGATCCAAAAATGGTAGCAGCAATGATTTTAAAAATTTATGAATTACCTCAAGAAGTTAACATTAAAGAAGTGATGTTAACTTTAACTGCGCAAATGGTTTAGTCAACAATACAAATTAAAGTTTGGTTGGTGGGTTACTAACAAAAATAGACCATAAAGGTCTTTTTTGGTAGAATAGGAATAGTTTCATCAAGAAGATTTCAAAAAATAAGGAAAGGATGAGGATTATCAAACAAAACCAACCATCACTTCCTGCTTCTAGTACGGATAACTATGAATTAAAAATTAATTCTGAACATTGAGAACGTTTATTAAAAATTGAAGACGATATTAATCTTGATCGAAAAAATATTTTAAATAATTTCACCGCTTTAAAGGCGGTTGATAAACTGAAAAATCATCAAATTGCAGAGTTGAGATTTTTGCACCGACACAAGGTGATTGATAAAAAAGAGTATCTTTTTGAAAAAAAGTTTATTAACGATCAAGCACTTAGTGCAAAAAACGAGATTCTTGAAGAATTAAGTTACAATACTTCGTTTATTTTAGCGCGTTATAGGGAGTTAACTGAATTGCAAAAACACACAAGAATTCGGGAAATTAATAAAAGGTTGTCGAAAGCTCAACGGGAAACTAATCGAAAAATTAAGCTTGATAAAAAACGGGCTAAACGCGGATTGAAAGAAGTTATCACCACCTATAAACAAAATAATGTTAGTGATGAAAAAATTATTGCCTTAGAAAATGAGTATATTAATCAGGTAGTTAAAAAAAATATTCACCAGAAGAATAAACAAAAGAAAATTAATGAAGGTTTAGTTAAATCAACAAAATCAACTTCTTATCAAACTTTAGCAATTATTATTGCAATTGCTGTACCCACCTTATTATTGGTTAGTTTGTTAACAAATTTCTTAGTTTATATGCCCAAGATTAAAGGGGCTGTTATTGAAAGTGGTAAGAGCGCTTATCAATTTAATCATTTAACGACTCCAGGATTTGTACTAGCGATGGTTTTAGTTTGTTTGACGTTGTTGGTTACTGCTTTTTTAATTTTTAATTCTACAAAGCGGATTGTAATTGATGCGAATCAAAAAACCACCAAATTAGCTTCAATTGGTTTTGTATCTTCATTTTTTGATATTTTAGGAATTGGTTCGTTTGCCACTAGTTTAGGAATGATTAAAGCGACTAAAACAATTACCAACGATAAATTGGTTCCAGGAACTTTGAACATCTCTTTTTGTGTGCCAATTACCATGGAAGCTACTTTTTTGGTGGGGGCAATTAATGTTGATATTGTGACATTGGTGGTCTTGGTGATTTGTGCTGTGATTGGGAGTTATCTTGGTGCTAGTTTAATTAATAAATTTGATGGAAGAATTGTTAAAATTGTAATTAGCGCAGCACTATTTATCGCTGCAATTATCATGATTTTGACCACTCCTCAAGTTCATCTTTTAGGTGCTGCTCAAGGAGCAAGAGCGTTAACTTCTTGATGAAAATGATTGATTGGAATTTTAGGTTTCTTGTTGGTAGGAATTTTAATGAGTTTTGGTGTCGGTAGTTATGCCCCAAGTATTGTTATTTTAAGTTTACTTGGTATGGGAATGATTTATATTGCTCCAATCATGACCTGCTCTAGTGCGTTTTTAATGCCTGTAACTTCTTATAGATTTTACAAAGATAATAATTATTTACCAAAAACTAGTTTAATTATGATGCTTGGTGGAATTTTTGGCGCAACTACTGCTTTCTTGTTCTTTTATGTGGGAATTCAAGCAGGAGTAGGTTTGGATCGCAACGGAATTGTTTATCAATCATTGATTAAATGAATTACTGTTGTGGTAATGCTTTACACTTCCTTAACAATGTTTCTTGAATTATTATCTACTCCTCGCACCAAACAAATTAGTGGTCGAAAAAAACACCCTCGTCGAATTCCCTTATCAAAGATTGTAAACAAACAAGATTTAGATCAAGAAATTAAAAAGCAATATCAGGCAATGCTTTCTTATTATCACAATGATTTAGATACTAAGAAAATTGTTGAAGCAGAAAACATTCCGATTAATGAATGAATTAAAACTTCAAATGATAAAAAGACTCAAGATAAAGATAGTTCACCTTTCTCTGACTCACAAGAAAATAAGACTACTTCAACTGTGAATAAAAAAACTTAAGAAATGAATTAAAATAAAATAAGGGAAAGAATATGAAGAAAAAGAGCAATCAACAAATTCACCAACCTGATGAATTTGCCAAATCTAATTTGATATCTAATCATGAAGGGTACGAATCGTTAAAGTTTAAAAAACTCAAAGCAATTTTGTTGATTGCTGCTCTTTTATCTTCCTTAGCTACAGTATTAATCGGTTTATTGGTAGCCTACTTGGTCTACTATCCAAAAAGAAAAAATGAGGCCGGTGTTCTCAATGGTGCTTATCTAGTAAGTGATCATATTGGTTTATTTGTGGTAGCAATGGTTTTTTCAGCTACGATTGTTGCTTTCACTATTCTTATTGTTTTAACTTCAAAAAAACAGTTAATCATTGATGATACTACAAACCTTGCTAAACTTACCAGCATTGGTTTTATCGCATCGTTTACTGATGCTATTTTTGTAGGTTCATATGTTACTACGATGGGATTAAATAAAGCATTCAAAACCAAAATGGTTCCATCAAAAATGCCAGGAAACATGACCATTGGTTATGCTCCTGCCCAAATTTTAGAATCGACGATTTTTTCTGTTGTTTTTGATGTTGACATCGTTACTTTGGTAGTAATGATGGTTGCTTGCATTATTGGTGGTTTGGTTGGTTCTTGAGTTAGTAAGTATGTTAATAACCAAATTTTTCGCTTGTTTAGTGGAATCTCTCTTTTTATTTTCGGAATTATTATGATTTTAGTCCACCCAAATATTGCTGTCATTGCTCAAGTGGCTTATCCCACTGTCAAACTGGTTGGTTGGCGTTTGGCAATTGGAATTATCGCTTATTTTATTTTAGGAATTTTTTCTGCTCTGGGACTAGGAATTTTTGCTCCAAGTTTAGCAATTCTTGCTTTATTGGGTTTAGAATTTGATGCCATCGCAGTGATTATGTCTGTAGGAGCAGCTGCAATGATGCCCCCAGCGGCAATTAAATTTATTAAGGATAAAAATTATGATCCCAAAACTGTCATTCTCTTTTTAACTGGAGGATTGTGAGGGTGTTTAATTTGTTTTCTGGTAATTTACTTAGGAATTCAAATTGGAGCTGGAATTGATTGAGATACTTTTAAAGATGTCTTAAAATGAATTGCAATCGTAGTAACTTTCTACTGTTCATTGATGATGCTTTTTGATTTTGTTAAGATTTATGGTCATCATGGTTGAAATGAAGAAGGTCCACCAAAATCAGAACAAAGAAACCAAAAATAATTATTCACCAAATTAACTTAATTAATTAGCAAAAACTTTGCTAAAACTCTTGCATTCAAAGTGGGTTTTACTTAAAATAGTAATTGTTGTTTATCGGAATATAGCTCAGCTGGTTAGAGCACTCCGCTGATAACGGAGAGGTCGTTGGTTCAAGTCCAATTATTCCGACCATTTAAGAAAATAATAAGCACCAAGAGAAATCCTGGTGTTTTTTCTTTGCTAGAAAAAAATCTTTGTAAAAGGTTGATAAAATAGTAAAATAGACAAAGATAATAAGGAGCAAGAGAATGGACTTTTCCCACCGCGCGATTGAAAAAAAGTGGCGTTTGTATTGAGAGCAAAATAAAACTTACCAAACAACCAACACCCATGATAAAAAATCCTACATTTTAGATATGTTTCCTTATCCAAGTGGTTCTGGTTTACACGTGGGTCACGTTAAGGGTTATACAGCAACTGATATTATCGCTCGTTATAAACGAATGAATGGTTATGATGTTTTACACCCTATTGGTTATGATGCGTTTGGTTTACCAGCTGAACAGTACGCGCTAAAAACAGGAAATGATCCCCGAGAATTTACTTTAAAAAACATTGCTGTGTTTCGTGAACAATTGCAAAAGTTAGGCTTTTCGTATGATTATGAAAAAGAGGTTAATACTTCTCATCCTAATTTTTATAAAACTACCCAATGGATTTTTGAGCAGTTATATCAACAAGGTTTGGCTGAATTGCGTTATGCTGATGTCAATTGGTGTCCAGAATTAGGAACAGTGTTAGCAAACGAAGAAGTGATTGTAGTTGATAATAAAATGGTTAGTGAAGTTGGTGGTTTTCCTGTTGTTAAAAAACCGATGCGTCAATGAGTTTTGTTGATTACTAAGTATGCTGATAAATTATTAACTGGACTAGATGCTCTGGATTGACCATCATCAGTGAAGGAATTGCAACGAAACTGAATTGGTAAATCAGAAGGGATGGAAATTAACTTTTTAACTACGTTTGGTGATGAATTAAAAGTTTTTACTACTCGTCCTGATACGATTTATGGAGTAACTTATCTTGTTTTAGCTCCAGAAAATCCGATAATTTCTAAGTTAACTGCAGTTGAACAAAAAGCGTCGGTTGAAGCGTATCAAGAGTTGACTCAACAAAAAACTGAGTTAGAACGAAAAGATGATTCTCGTCCCAAAACTGGTGTTTTTTTAGGAAGTTATGCCTTGCATCCTTTGACTGGTGAAAAACTTCCCATTTGAATTGCTGATTATGTTTTAAACGATTATGCTACAGGAGCTGTTATGGCAGTGCCAGCTCATGATACGCGTGATTGAGAATTTGCCCAAAAGTTTAATTTACCAATTAAGTTTGTTTTAGAAAGTAAAAGTCAAATTAAACCTTTTATAGGTGATGCCAAACATATCAATTCTGAAACCCTGAATGGTTTAACAACCACCAAAGCTTTGAGTGTGAGTAAAAAAATATTGAGCGAGCAGAAAATTGGGGTTGTTAAAACTAACTATAAACTACGTGATTGGTTGTTTTCTCGACAACGTTTTTATGGTGAACCCTTTCCGATTCTATATAATGATCAAGATGAAATCATCTTGGTTGATCCTGCTCAATTACCAGTAACTTTGCCATCAGGAGAATATATTAAACCAAGTGGAACTGGTGAATCACCATTAGCAAATTTTCCTGACTGAGTTAATATCGAGCAAAACAATCAACATTACCGTCGTGAAACTAACACAATGCCCCAATGAGCTGGTTCAAGTTGGTATTTTTTAGCCTATATTTTAACTAATACTCCCAATGAATTGATTGATATTAATAGTCCTGAAGCCAGAGAACGTTTTAAAAAATGGTTACCTGTTGACCTTTATGTTGGAGGACAAGAGCATGCGGTGTTGCATTTGCTGTATGCACGTTTTTGAAATCAAGTTTTGTTTGACCAAAAAATTGTTCCTTATGCTGAACCTTTTCAAAAATTAGTAAATCAAGGCATGATTTTAGGACCAAACGGGGAAAAAATGTCCAAGTCAAAGGGAAATGTAATTAATCCTGATGAGATTATTGAAACTCATGGGGCCGATGCTTTGAGGTTATATGAAATGTTTATGGGACCAATTGATGCTTCCCTACCTTGGAGTTATGAAGGATTAGATGGGGCGATGAAATGATTAAACCGGGTATACCGGTTAGTATCAGGAAATCAGTTTAGTCATGAAAACAATCATCATTTAGATTTTGTTTACCATCAAGTGGTGAAAAATTACACAGAAATGATTACTGATTTAAAGTTTAATACTGCTATTTCACAATTGATGGTTTTGGTTAATGCTATGTATAAAGAAGAGTCTGTCACTATCTATCAACCCTATGTGGAAGGATTAATTTTGATGTTAAGTGTTATTACTCCTTATTTAGGAGAAGAGATGTGATCTTTACTTGGTCATGAACCAAGCGTAATTCTTCAACCTTGACCAGTTTATGATGCTGAAAAACTGGTATTAACTACCACAACAGTTGTTTTTCAAGTTAATGGAAAAGTTCGGGGAAAAGCGGTGGTTAAAAAAGGTTTGAGTCAACAAGAGTTGATTGCACTGGCGAAAAAAGATCCTCACGTTGAAGCTTATTTGAGTGGCAAAGAAATTGTCAAAGAAATTGTAGTTTTGGATAAAATCGTGAACTTTGTCATCGAATAGAACTCTGCATCTGGCTAAAATTCTTTTTATTGTTGCAAAATGAAAAAATAATGATTACAATAATTTCAAACGTTTAGAGAAATTAGAAAGGTCAAAAGATGCGAAAATTAACTCGACAATTAATCCTTCTAGTGGCTGTCTTTGTAGTTTATTTTGGTTATTCTGCTTGGATTGATAGTTTAGCTTTGTATAAATTGGCTGGAATTTATGTAACAACCAATGGAGGTCAACCTGTATTGGCTTCTGGAGATGTTCTCATTCAAGCAATCCTGACTTTACAAACAAAAATGGGTACTTTGGGAGTTGGTGCTACTTCAGTTAATGTTGGCGTGATGATTACTAATATCAACCGCTGGTTAATTGAGAATAAGAGTAGTGCTGATCTCTCTGCGCTTACTTTTACATCTGATGGAACCACTTATAACATTTCTGAGCTCCAGGTTACTGGAGTTATGGCTCAAGATTCCCTACTTTATGCAGTCCTAGCACCATTTAAATTAGTTTTGGTCGGAGGAGTCTTTGGTTTATTAGTACCATTAACCAAACAGGTATTTTTTGGTACGGTTGTTGGGGTCAAACAATACATCAACGCTCGTCGCAACAATGTTTTATTCAATTACCAAAAAACTATTGCTTATGTCTCAAGTTTGAATTCAAACCTTCAATTGGGAGATTATGAACAAATTAAAGCTTCTTATGCTGGATATACTGGTTTAGTTTTTAAGCCAAAATTCTTGGATGTGATGATGGATGATATTGCCAACTCTTTAATTCGTGAACAAGACATGAGTGTCTATGTTAAACCCTCAGAAGTGGTTTTAAAATCAGTGAAGCAAATGTATGAAAGAGAACGGAAGTTGGCAATTTCGATGCGTCCTGATGAAATGTTTTTTGACCTAAAACGTGGATATGAAGCAACTTCAATTGGTTCGAAGTACGTAATCGCTTACTACAAAACTTTAGATACTAATACTAATGGTAAAAATAAGCTAGGTTGAAAACTCTTTTCTTTAGAAATGTTTAAAGCAATTATTGCGATGATTGCAGCAATTATTCCAACAGTGATTGTTGCTGTGATTGTGTTACCAATTCTTGCCAAGAATGGGATTGGGGCTGGTAAAGCAACTCCTGGGATAATTTTTGGGAGCTTGATGCTCTTTACAATTATCTTTCACGCCATTTCTGTTTTTAGCAAAACTCAATATCATTTGAATTGAAAAACTTTAGTTTTACCATCACTTACTTATTACTTGCTTTTAGCTTTAGCTGCATTTAGTTTTGTTGTTGGTTTAAATGCGGTGATTAACCTAGGATCAATTGTTGCTCCTAATACTTCAACTACCAAGATGTGACCGTGATTTTCAGCTGTAGCTAACTTGGTATTGACGACTTCGCTAATGTTCTATGTTGTTGCAACGTTGATGGATGGTAATGTTTCTCCACTTGGTTTAACTAATAAACTCTTTGTTGATGGAGTGGTTCTGCCAATTATTGCTTGGGTTTTAGGAGTTTGCTTCAACCTTTATGGAAACTTTGCTAATAATGGTGCTCACGCAGGAACTTATAATGGAATTGCTTTTGGAATTACTCTTGGTTTTTGAATCTATCTTTCAATTTCTAGTGTATTGTTAAATAACATTGTAATCCCTTCTCATAAAAGACGGGTAGCATTGAAAGCAGAATTAGCTCACGAAGGTCAAGAAGCTCTGGATAAACGCGCTCAAGCTGATGGTGGTAAAACAAAAAAAGCTGATGAAAAAACCAAAGAAAAAAAAGACCAAGACGGAAAATAATCATTATGGTTAAGTTTAAAAAAAGTAGGATTAATCCTACTTTTTTTGTGGAAGATTTAATAACTCCCGTAAAGCTTTTTCCAATTTCACTTGCGTACTTTTTGCCTTTCTTGCACTTGTGGCAATAATATTGAAATAAATCTTTAGTTTCGGTTCGGTTCCTGATGGTCGTAGTGCAATTCAACTTCCATCTTGAAAATAAAACTTTAATAAGTTTTGGCCAGGCATATTATATAAACCTGGTAAGTAATCTTCGGTTTTTTCAATTTTACTATCTGCTAGTTGAACTAAACCTTTTGTCCGCAATTCTTGCATAATTGGATCAATCTTGGCAGTTTTTTCTTCTGGTTTGAAATTTAAGTTAATAGTGGTTGTGTCATAATAGCCATACTTTTTGTAGATATCATCTAAGACATCACTAAGAGTGCGAAAGTCAACCTTGGTCTTTCAAGCTAACTCTGCGATCATAACCGCCGCTTGAATGCCATCCTTATCTCTAGTGGAATCATCAAGGACATAACCAATTGACTCTTCATAAGCAAAGACAAAGTTTAATCCTCGTTCTGGTTCTTGGTTCATTTCGTGTCCCATTCATTTAAACCCAGTTAGAGTTTTAATTACTTTAACTTGGTATTCATCTTCAGCAATTCGGTCACCTAAATCAGCGGTGACAAAGGATGAATACATGACTGGGTTTGAAGGTAGAGTGTGCTTTAATTTCATTTGACTAAGTTTTCAATTAATCAAAAGTGCCCCCACTTGGTTCCCAGTTAGAATTTCATAACCTTTTTTAGTTTTAATTCCTACTCCCAAGCGATCGGCATCGGGATCGTTAATTAAAATAAGATCAGCATCATGTTGTTTTGCATAAGCTAAAGGATACTTTCAGACAGGCGAGAATTCAGGATTGGGATTACCAACATAAGTGAAGTTCTCATCTGGTTGGCTGTGTTCTTTAACTTCAATCACTTCATAACCTTGATGTTTTAATAATTTAGGTGTGTACAACCCCCCTGTTCCATTCACGCTGCTATAGACAATTTTCAGATTAACTTTGCTAAGACTGCGGGGGTAAAATTGTAAATTATTAATCATCTTCTTATAGGCACGAATTACCTTATGAGGTACTTTACTGATTAATTTTTTTTGAGGTTGGAAATTTCAAATTAAAATATCATCAATTTTACTAATTTCTTGACTGATAATATCAGTATCTTGAGGCATCAATTGACATCCTGTTGAATCATAAATTTTATAACCATTATATTCAGCAGGGTTGTGTGAAGCAGTAATAACAATTCCTCCCAATGCTTTTAATTTTCTAGTGGCAAAAGAAACTACAGGAGTGGGTTGCATCTGGTTTTTTTTAAATAAATAAACTTTAATTCCTTCACTTGTTAAAACTTCAGCAGTCAACTGGGCAAACTTTGTAGAATTGTGACGCGAATCATGACCAACGACCACTCCTTGACTAAGTTGATTGGGATATTTTTCTTTTAACAATTGCGCATAACCACGGGTAACTTTTTTAATGGTATAAACATTGAATCTTCCTGGTCCTGCTCCCATGATTCCTCGGATTCCTGCTGTTCCAAATTCTAACTCTGAATCAAAGGCATTACTCAATTCTGTTGGGGTAGCTGATGAAAGAATTTCTCTCATCTCTTCATCAAGTTCGGGATTGTTTTTCCATTCTTGATAAAGCAATTTTTTTTTATCAAAGCCCATCTTTTCCTCCTTATTTAACCTATATAATCTAATTGTAATTGATATTTATATCAAAAAGACACAGGGAGGAAAAAATGACAGTACATATTGGTGCTAAAAAAGAAGAGGTAGCGAAAGTTGTCCTTTTAGCAGGTGATCCTTTACGAGCAAAAAAGATTGCCTTGACTTATCTTACTAATCCAAAATTGGTAAGTGAAGTCAGAAATATGCTCATGTACACAGGAACGTATCAAGGGATGCAGTTAACTATTGGTTCGCACGGGATGGGTGTGCCTAGCATGGGGATATATGCTTATGAGTTATTTAAATTTTATGATGTGGAAACAATTATTAGAATTGGAAGTGCTGGAAGTTATCAAGAAGATTTAAAAATCTTTGACGTTTTTAATATCAAAGAAACTCATGGTGATAATGATTTTCTTAAATCAATTGGAGGGTCTAACAAAAGAGTTGTGCACCCTTCTCCATATATTTATGATGTGTTAAATCAAACTGCAGCAACAATGGGAGTGAAGTTAAAAACTGGACTTGCTCATTGTTCTGATGTATTTTACAATCCTGAAGGGTTTGATGTTCTGGGAGTTGCAAAACAAAACAACTACAGTGTGGTTGAAATGGAATCTTATGCTTTGTTTGCCACGGCTTTAATTACTAAAAAACAGGCCGGGGCTTTATTAACAATTAGTGATAGTTTTGTTAGTCATGAAGAACTTAGTGCTAGTGAGAGGGAAAACAGTTTTAATCAAATGGTTGAGATTGCCTTGCAAAGCGCTTTACATCTAAAAAATTATCCTGTTGAAGGAGGGAAAAATAATGTCAAATAGAACGATTGAACAAGAATTTATGAAAACTAAATTCAAGAATTTTTTAGGAGCAAGAGATGTTTTTAAAGATTTAAAAGAATTACCCAAGAAGTTCCAGTGATTTTTGGTACTGGGAATTGTAATCGTCTTGGTTTTTAACTTTGTTTCGGTCACTGCTAAAAGTGGTGAATCACGATTTTTACCCTTACAACAATATGATAGAGTGTTGGTGGCTGGATCAGTATTTGGTCAAAATGAGAGTTCAGCAATTGCTGTTGCTGTCCTTTATTCGCTAAATGGATTGGCCGCTTTTACGGGGGTGTTGGCTGTAGCAATGATTGCTTATAATCGCGCTTCACAATACTTTTGAGGATTAATCAATGCTGTTTTCTTTGGTTTGTTTGCTTTGTCAGTTGGTTATGTTGGAGACTTTTTCATGAACATTATCTTAATTGTCGGCGCTTCAGTCGGTTGATATCTGTTTGAAATTGTTGGTTTGGGAAACAAAAAACAAAAAACTCATTCTTTAAATTGAAACTTAGCCTTTTATTTATTAATTGTGCTGATTACCTTCTTTGTAATCATGATGTGATATTGAGCGCTTTCTCCAGCTGCTACTGATTTATTTGGTAAAAGTAATAATCAATATGTTCATGGTGGTACTGGGGTTAATGGACAGACTTTACAAGTTTTAGATGGAATTTCAAGTGGGATGAATACAGTTGGGTACGTAATGCAGTTAACTAACATGAGTCAACAGTTCTACATCTGGTTTTTCTTAAACATTGTTAAAATTCTTAAATTTACTGGTTTAGCTGGTCGTGATACTTTGAATGTTAATATGTTAATTCAATTTGGAGTTTGATTTACAATTTCTTTAATCGGTTTATATAAACGTAATTTTGAGAGTTTGTTTGCTAAGTATTTTACTAAAAAGAAGTAAAAGCATAGTTCTTAATTTTAAACTTCGGGAAAAACGCTATAATTAGGGCGTAATCTTACGTATAAAAGCATTAATTTTAATAATTGATTAACAAGAAAGGAATTTTATATGATTAAAAAAATTGGAGTTTTAACATCAGGAGGTGACGCACCTGGGATGAATGCTGCTATTTCGGGAGTGATTCGTCAAGCTTCGGTTCATGGAGTTGAAACCTATGTTGTTTTTGATGGTTATAAAGGATTGGTTGAAAATAATTTTAAAAAAGTCACGCCTGAATTTGCTACTAGTATTTTAAATAAGGGAGGAACTGCGATTGGATCAGCACGTTTACCTGAATTTAAAGAAGAAAAAGTTCGCCAAGTTGCAGTTGAAAACTTGCATAAAGAAGGCATTGAAGCTCTGGTAGTTATCGGAGGTGATGGTAGTTACATGGGTGCTCAAAAATTGACTGAAATGGGAATTAATTGTGTTGGTTTACCAGGAACAATTGATAATGATATTGTTTCATCTGATTATACAATTGGGTTTGATACTGCTTTAAACACAGTAATCGAATCAATTGATAAGATTCGTGATACGATGGAATCTCATAACCGTGCTGCAGTGATAGAAATTATGGGTAATGGATGTGGTGATTTGCCCTTGTCTGCAGCAGTTGCTACTGGTGCTGATGTCTTTTCGATTCCAGAATCAAAATTATCTAAAGAAGAAATTTGTGCTCAAGTAAAGACTTTACACGATCAGGAAAAGCGTAGTGTTATTGTTTTGGTTAGTGAAAAAATGTATGACTTCAGTTCTGAACAATTAGCTAAGGATATTGAAGCTGCATCAGGATATGTAACTCGAGCAACTGTTCTTGGTCATGTCCAAAGAGGTGGGAAACCAAGTGCTGCTGACCGAATTTTGGGGGTTAATTGTGGCGTGTTTGCTGTTGAACAATTAGTAAGTGGACATGGAGGTTTGTTTGTTGGGTTAGAAGATAATAAGTTGGTTGCCCGGGATATTAATTCTACTTTAAACATGCCAAGAAAAGACAAAACTAAGGAAATTGCAAGGGTTCGTGAATTGAACCGCTTTTTCTAAGTTAATTATTTATGGGTATATTTATCTTTCTTTGATTTAAATATACAATTAGAGTTGGAAATGAAAAAAGGAGACAAAGATGACTAAATCTGAATTATCAAAAAGAGTAAAAAGAACAAAAATTGTTACTACTATTGGTCCTGCTACTCATAATACTGAAGACATTCAAAAACTTTATGAAAATGGAATGAATACTGTTCGTTTAAATTTTTCTCATGGTTCATATGATGAACATGGTGCAAGAATTGCTTCAACCAAAGAGATTCGCGAAAAATTGAATCAGCCGATTTCAATTATGCTTGATACAAAAGGACCAGAAATCCGGGTTGGTAAGTTTAAAGATGGAAAGCAAGAAGTGAGTGCTGGTCAAAAAATTACCATTTATACTGACCAAGATAGTTATTTAAATAAGGAATGTGGTCAAGGAGAAATGACTGTTGCTTATGACATGTCACAAGATCTTAAAGAAGGTGATGTTGTTTTAATTGATGATGGTAAGTTAGAAATGACTGTTGAAACAGTTAAACCAGGGGTTGTGGAATGTAAAGCTTTCAACCCTTATGTTGTTAAAACTAATAAGCGAGTAAACTTGCCTGGAGTTGATTTTTCGATGCCGTTCTTAGCTGAAAAAGATAGAGCGGATTTAAAGTATGGTTGTGAACAAAAAGTAGATTATGTGGCTGCTTCTTTTGTTAATAGTGCGGATAACATTAAAGAAATCCGTGATATTTTCAAAGAAAACAATCAGGAAGATATTCAAATTTTTGCCAAAATTGAATCACAAGTGGGAATCAATAATATCGATTCAATCATTGCTGCTGCTGATGGAATCATGGTTGCTCGTGGTGATTTAGGGTTAGAAATTCCTTATTATGACGTACCTTATTGAGAAAAAGTGATTATTAGAAAATGCCGTGAAGTGGGAAAACCAGTAATTGTGGCTACCCAAATGTTAGATAGCATGACAAATAACCCTGCCCCAACGCGTGCAGAAGTAACTGATGTTTATTGTGCTGTTGATTGAGGAGCTGATGCTACAATGCTTTCTGGAGAAACCGCTGCAGGAGACTATCCTTTCATTACTGTTAACACAATGGCAACCATTGATCGTCGTGCTGAAGTCGAATTTTATGATAAGACCTATTATAAAAAGTTAATTGAACATGCCCGTAATACCACTAAAGGTCCGCGTGCAGATATTGCTGCCAAGTTATCAGAAATGGCTCATGATGGAAAATATGAATATGCGATTACTCTTTCAAAAACAGGAGAATTGTTAAAAACTGTTTCTAAATTTCGTCCTAATGTAGCTATTCTAGGAGTTTCAACTTCAGAAAGGTTATGGACCGCTTTTGGTGCTTGATCATCAATTTTTATGAACAAGGTTGATGATTTAGACCAATTGAATGAAAAGGCATTATCATCAATTGCTAAAACTTGAGGAGCAAAACCAGGCAGCACGATTCTAGTTGTTCGAAACACTGATATTACCGAATTAGTTGTTGCTTAATTTAATAAATTAGAAATCATCACTTGTGGTGATTTTTTATTGTCTATTTCTTAATTTAATAAGTCAGTTTTCCTTAGTTAACAAGTACTGTTTTTTTGATTATAATAATACTGATTAAGTTAAATAATCTCGGGTTTATAAGCAAGTGTTGATTTGAATAATCACTTTTCTAGGGAGTAGAATTTAGTGAATTAATTTTTGAGATTTAGGTGAGTTTATTGGAGGAAAGATATGAAAATTACTTTATTAGATGAAAGTATTAGGGAGTTTGATAAACCTTTATCAGTAAAAGAAATTGCTGGTCAAATAGCTACTTCTTTGAAAAAAATTACTATTGGTGCCTTAATTAATAATCAACAAAAAGTTGCTAGTGATTTCATTGTTGAACAAGACTGCAAAATCGAGTTAATAACTACTAAAGATAGCAAAGAATCACTTCTTGATTTTTTTGTTTCCACTACTGCTGCAGCAATTACTGCTTATAGTTTGGTTCAAAATTTTCCAGATATTAAAATTGCTGAGGAATTTTATAATCAAGATGAATATGAATTCAGTACAACTTTTTTAGACAAAGAAACCATTAAACGTGATCGATTACCATTCATTCAAAATAAGCTTGATGAATTAACCAATCAAAGGTTAGTCATTCAAAATAAAAAAATTACTGTTTCAAGTGATTTGAATTTAAATACTTATCAACTTCATTTAGCAAATAAGGCAATTAGCGAAAGAGGTTATGCAATTTTAACTACAATTAATAAAGAAAACTTTATTTTTTCTGAACCAGTTTGTGTAGAGGAGAAATTAGTGAAAAAAATTAAGTTATTAGATCTTTCTGGTTCGTATTGACTAAACGATGCTAGTAATGTTATGCTACAAAGATTGCATGGATTGGCTGGAGTTTCTCTTGACCAATTGGAAAAGAAACAATTAATCCTTGAAGAACGTCGTTTATCAGACCACCGTTCGATTAATAAACAGTTAGAAATTTTTCATTTTGACCAATTGATTGGTCAAGGTTTACCAATCTGATTACCAAATGGAGTTGCTCTAAAAGAACAAATTAAAACTTACCTTAAAGAAAAAGAATGAGAATATGACTATGTGCCAATTGAAACTCCCGTCATCGGAACATTAGATCTTTATAGAATTAGTGGACATTTGAGTCATTATAATGAAGATATGTTTCAACCTTTTAAAGCGGGAAATGAAGAGTTTATTTTAAAACCGATGTCTTGTCCTCACCACATTGCTGTTTACCGCCAAAAACAACGTTCTTATCGTGAATTGCCTTTGCGTTATTCTGAACATGCCTTACAACATCGTTATGAATCTAGTGGTTCTTTAACGGGTTTAGAACGGGTTAGAGCAATGGAATTAACCGATTCTCACATTTTTGTTCGTCCCGATCAAATTGAGTCCGAATTTAAATCAATTTATAGGTTGATTGAGGAAGTTTTAAAAACTTTTAAGATTAAAATTGATTATTTAAGTTTTTCAGTTCGTGATCCAGAAGACAAGGAAAAATATTTCCAAGATGACCAAATGTGAAATAAAGCTGAAGCAGAGTTGGAAAAAGTTTTGAAAGACTTAAACTTGAATTATAAAAAAATGGTTGGTGAGGCAGCTTTTTATGGACCCAAATTGGATATCCAAGCTAAAACTGCACAAAGTCACGAAATTACGATTGCCACCATTCAATTAGACTTTTTGTTGCCACAAAAATTTGATTTAACTTATGTTGATGATAATGGTGGTTTGAGTCGCCCTATCATGATTCACCGTGGTTTGATTGGAACTTATGAGCGTTTCATTGCTACTTTATTAGAACAAACAAAAGGCAACCTACCACTTTGATTAGCGCCAATTCAAATCGAAATTATTCCTGTTGGTGACGAGGAAAGTGAAAAGTATGCTAAAAGAATTCAAAAGAATTTAAAAACTGATTATATTCGTACGCATTTAGATAATCGTGATGAAAGATTAAGTTATAAAATTCGCGATGCTCAAATTCATAAAATTCCTTATCAATTAGTTTTAGGAAAAAAAGAGATTTCAGATAATACTATCACTTATCGAAAATATAATAGTGAAGAGCAGATTACTGTTTCTTGTGACGAGTTTTATTTACTAATTAATCAAGAAATTAAAGAGAAAATGTAAGAAAAAAATCAGCAGTTGATGTTGATTTTTTTCTAGTCGAAGTGATTTTCTAATTCTTTAATGATATCACTGCTCGTAAAGTGTAAATATCGAGCTGTGGTTTCTATTTTTGAATGACCCATAATCATGCTTACAATCTTGATGTTTGCCCCCTTACGAATTAAATTAGTACAAAAAGATCTTCTGAAAGTATGAGGAGTTACTCAATTTGGTCAATAATCTTTAATTAGTTGATAAATCTGTTTCTTACTATATTTATTATATTTTTCAAAATTAATATTATTAATTGGTTTTAAAATTGGTATTTCTCGATATTTCATTCCTTTACCAAAGATAATTAAAGAATTTTTATTCTTATTGTACTTTAATTGTTTTAATTCAGAAATTCTTATACCGGTATAATAAAGAATTTTGAATAGATCTTTAACTTCTTGTTTTTTTACTGTTTCCACTATTGTCTCAAACATTTGATTATTGATTGTATTAAAGAAGACATTGCTTATTGAAGGTATTTTTATAGATTCAATTTCGTCTAAGAATTTACATTTACTATAACGTAAATAACTTAAAATAACATGCTTTTTAAATTGAACTGTTGCTGGTTTATATTTACTTACTTGTGATTTTAAATATTTTGATGTGTTGAATAAAGTGATCGTTTTTCCTCCTAAAAACTTAAAAAAATCGGTTAAAGCATATCTGTAACTATAGATTGTGTTCTTTGAATAATTTTGTTTTTCTAAATATCTGATAAATTTTTCCATGGCGCCTCATCGATAGAATAGGAAAATTTATGCATTTTTTCCCATCATCTTTTCTTAAAATAATTTTTTTAGCTTTTTAGGTAGAATATATTTCTAAAGAAATCTATAATGCATCTTATAGATTCAATTGATATTTTTTAGTGAGATATTTGGCCTACCATTTTTATCTAAAACGCTGATAATTCCAGCGTTTGGATGCCGATCCTGCTTAGTGGTTAATGTAGCACTCAAAATTGCGCAATTTTCTTTAAATTGACTTTTTTTGTTTTTATGTTTATAAATATCACGTTCTGTTTTACATTCGGAAAATAGTAGAGGATTGTTTTCATACATCTTTATTCTAGAACTTGTTCGACGAGGAATTGAATCGATAGCTTCGTGGTTATATTTCGAATTTTTATAGTTTGTTTTCAAAATTTTATTTAAATCTTTTTTAGGAAAATAAGTTAATCGGTCGTATTCTTCTTTTAGTGCTTTGGCTTCGGAAATAATTTTTTCTCTTAATTCGAGATTGCTTTTTTCTCGTTCTTTAAAGGTGTCAATAAAGTTAATTTTTGAACCTTCATAAACACTTAAAGCGATTACACGCTTTCTTTTTTGAGGAATTCCAAAATCTTCACTAGATAAAATATAAGTTTGTGTGCAATAGTTTAATTTTTTTAGTTCTTCTAATCATTTTTTATAGTTTTCAATATGTTCTGGGGAAAGAATATTTGTCACGTTTTCTAAGATTAAAAATTTGGGTTTAATATCTAAGGCATTTAATTCAATTAAGATTCTTTCAACTTCTCAAAGTAAACTTGATCTTGAACCCGATCCTTTGGTCATTCCTTGACTCGGATGGTGCAAAGAACTAGCGGATGACAAATCTTGACATGGAAAAGAATAAGTTATTACATCAATATTTTCAGCGATGCCAATTAAATTTCTTCCTGTTATTTTGGTGATGTTACCTAGATTATTATTAGACACGTAACTTTCATATAAAAGCGAGACAAATCTATCACCTTTTTTAACTATTTTTTGAATATCAATTGATTCTTTGGAATCTAATGAATGAATAAAATTCGATAAATAATCAATTTTCTCTTCTAATGATTTCTTGGACTTGTCTTTTTTATTTTTCATTGCATTGTATGAAATATTAGCAAAGCAATCTCATTCACTTGTTGCCACTATTTCAAAATCAAAATTTTCAATTAATTCAGAGAGCGTTTCAAGTGCTTTTCTTTGTGAACCAATTCCAGCAAATGCCTCAAAAACTTTAAATTTCATAATAAAATTATTGACTGATTTCTTTTGGAGAACAATCATTCCCTTTCTACGAAAAACTTTTATTTTGTTTACTGGATAAATTAATTAGGTTAAAAAAGAATTATTTTTCGAATTGTAATGATATGAAATGAAGGTAGAAATTTTTGAAATTTATCTGTAAAATGATAATTAGTTTTTTAGTAATCTATAAGATGCATTATAGATTTCTTACTCCTAGGGAATGTTATTTATTGATGGGTTTTTCAGAAAAAGATTATGAATGCATTAAAAGTACTGATTTAGTCTCTAAGCCCGTTATGTATCGTCAGGCGGGCAATTCAATTGTGGTTAATGTTTTGGTCGCTGTTTTTAATTACATTTATGTGTTAACACAAAAAAACCAGCTTTAAAAAGCTGGTGTTGTTTTTAAGATTGGAAAATCAACAAATTCTTTAACACTATCAAGTTGAAATTTTTGAAGACTTTTCCTTAAGTGAGGATTAGGTGTAAGTTTGAATGATATATTTTCTTTCTCTTGATTAAGTTTGAAATTTGAAATGATGAATTCATTCACATCAATTCTACTTATTTTACTTATTTCTCGAGTGAGTTGTGCTTCGTTAAGAGCAGATATCGGATTTTTATAATTTTCAAAAGGTTGTGCAATTGAACCTTGGTAAAAATCTAGTTGAAAAACTTTTTCTCAATTCAATGACGGATCTGAAATATTTTCATTTTTTAATCGCAATAATTGATTGTTTAAAATAACTCTAGTTGTGGGTCAATCACGTTCAAAATAATAACTAAGACCATTTGTTTCGGCAAAATCTTTTATTAACATGGAACAATAGTTAATTTTTTCTTCTGTAGACCAAGTGCTAATTTGTCAGCGTGAGAAAATTTTAGGTTGATTAATGAAGGGGTAATCCATTTCCTGTTTGAGAGAAAGTTCACGTTTAAAGACTGCGTTAACAACTCCTTTAAATTTCGAATTTTTTCCATTATTAGCGTTTAATTCTACAGTTAGTCAGTCTTTATCATATGAGAGTAAATTTACTGCAATCCCTTTTAAATCCGGATAATGATAAAACATTAATTTTTCAAAAGCATTGCCAATTACTTCTTTGAAGTTGGATTCGTTGGCTTTCTTATATATTTGTCAATCAATTGGAAATAAGATAACCGCTCCATTAGTTTGTAATGTATTCTTGAAATAAGTTTTTAATTCTATTCGATTATCCTTTTTTACTATTTGATTAGAAGTAAAACTAACTATATTTGTGAGTGAAGTGGTCATAATTGTTACAATTAGCAAGTTTTGTAAAAGTTTTCTAAACATGTTTGAATTCCTTTCTTTTATAAGAATCGGTGAGTTTTAAAAATTTGTTTCAATAAAAAATAAAAAAGTTTAAGGAAATATTTATATTATTGTAAAATCAAGATAATAAAAAGAGGAGGTTTATAATCTTGGCTAAAGTATTAAAAGGGATTGGAGCAAGTCGCGGCATTGCTTTAGGAAAAGTTTTACTTTTAAAAGAAGAACAATTGGTTATTCCTAACGATAAAATCAAAGATGTTGAAGGAGAGGTTCAAAAATTTAAACAAGGCGTTCAAGCCAGTTTGAAAGATTTAGAAAACTTAGTAGAAATCACTACTACCAAATTAGGTGCTGAAAAAGCAGCAATTTTTGGTGCACATGAAGAAATTGTTCAAGATCCTGCAATTGCTCAGGATGTTGAAGAATTAATTAAAAATGAACAAAAAAATGCTATACAAGCTGTAAAACAGGTTTTTGATAAGTATCATCAATTGTTCTTGAAGATGGATGATCCCTACTTTAAAGAACGAGCAAGTGATGTGAACGATGTTGCTAATCGTTTAATTAAACACCTCTTAGGAGTTAATATTGTTGATCTTTCTACAATTAATGAGGAAGTCATCATTGTCAGTGATGACTTGACCCCTTCTCAAACTGCTCAATTGGATAAAAAGTTTGTTAAAGGTTTTGTTACTAACATTGGAGGAAGAACTTCGCATGCAGCAATTATGGCGCGTAGTTTGGAACTTCCGGCTGTTTTGGGTTTAAAAAATATCACCGAAATTGTTACTGATGGAGCGATGATTAGTGCTAATGGAACCACTGGAGAGGTGATGATTGAATTAGATACTGATGATATTGCTGTTATCAAAAAAAACCAAGTTGAGTTTGAAAAAAACGAAGCTTTATTAAAAACTTATGTTAACCAACCAACCATCACTCGTGATCAACATAAAGTATTGGTGGAAGCGAATATTGGTAAGCCAGCTGATTGTGAGGCAGTTTTAAAAAACGGTGGAGAAGGTATTGGTTTATTCCGTTCTGAATTCTTGTATATGGAAAATGATCACTTTCCTACTGAAGAAGAACAATTTCAAGCTTACAAGGAAGTTATCGACCAAATGCATGGAAATTTAGTGATAATTCGTACCCTGGATATTGGTGGTGATAAAAGACTATCTTATTATCAATTTCCTTCAGAGATGAATCCCTTTTTAGGTTATCGGGCAATTCGTTTTTGTTTAGATCATCCAGATATTTTTAAAACTCAATTGCGTGCATTATTACGGGCTTCAGCTTTTGGGTCGTTAGGAATTATGTTTCCAATGATTGCTACAATTGAAGAGTTTAACCAAGCCAAGGCTTTGGTTGAAGAATGTAAGGCAGAATTAATTGCAGCAAATATCAAGTTTGATCAACAAGTGCAAGTAGGAATGATGGTTGAAATTCCAGCCGCAGCAGTGAATGCAAAAAACTTTGCTAAAGTGGCGGATTTCTTTTCGATTGGTACTAATGACTTGATTCAATATTCAATGGCTGCTGATCGAATGAATCAATCGGTTGCCTATTTATATCAACCACTAAATCCTTCGCTTTTAAATTTGATTAAAATGACTATTGATGGTGCTCATACAGAAAATAAATGAGTAGGGATGTGTGGAGAAATGGCTGGTGATCAATTGGCGATTCCTTTATTACTAGGAATGGGATTGGATGCATTTTCAATGAGTGCTACTTCAATTTTAAAAACACGTTCAATTATTAATAATCTAGATTATCAAACTGCTCAAACTTTGTCCAATCAAGCATTAATGCTTTCTACAAGTAAAGAAATTGAAAGTTTGGTTCAAGCCTTTCTAAAGAAAAATAATCTTTAAGAAAGTTTTGCAATTTAAATTGAGATTAGTTATAATCTTAGAGTTAGAAAAGAAGCACAAAGCTCACCGCCAGTGAATAAACAAAACGGTTAAATACTTAAGATTGAAAATGTATTTAAAGATGTGCTGATTGTTTTTTAACGGCACATTTTTTATTTCAGGAGGAATTGATGAATCAAAATAGATCGCAACAAAAAAGACAACCAGAGGATGCTATTAACCATGATATTCGGGCAAAAGAAATTTTAATTATTACTGAAGATGGTCGAAGAATTGGACCAATTTCAAAAAAAGCAGCTATTGAAATGGCAGAAAGTGCTAACCTTGATTTATTGCAAGTTGGCCAACAAGAAAGTGTTGCTATTGCCAAAATTGTCGACTATGGAAAATATAAGTATGAGCAACAAAAAAGGGCAAAAGAGGTTAAAAAGCATCAAGTTGAAACTCAAAATAAAGAAATACGTTTGACAGTGAAAATTGGTGAACACGATTTGGATACAAAAGCTCGTAAAGCTCGTGAGTTTATTCAAAATGGTGATCGAGTGAAGGTTTCTTTGAAGTTCAAGGGAAGAGAAATTGTTTATTTGAATCAAGGTCAAGACACTTTAATGCGATTTTATGAGAAATTAGCTGATATTGCTCAAATTGAGAAAGAACCAAAATTAAATACTAGGTTTTTAGATATGTACATTGTGCCTAAAAAGAAAAATTAGTCAAAAATAGGGAAGGGAAATAAATTATGCCAAAAATGAAAACCAAAAAAGCATTAGCAAAAAGAGTTAACAAAAATGCTAGTGGAAAACTAAAAAGAGCCCATGCTTATCGTTCTCACCGTGCTACTGGGAAGACTACTAAGCAAAAAAGACATTTAAAGAAAGCAACTTACATTAAAAAAGTAGATGCTAAACGTTTAGAAAGTTTGTTGCAAGATTAAAACTTGTAGGATAGAAAGAGGTATAAAAAAATGGCTAGAGTAAAATATGGTAAAACTACCAGAGCAAGAAGAAAACGTTGAATTAAGCGTGCAAAGGGATATTACGGAACTAAAAGCACAAACTTTAAAAAGGCTCGTGAACAAGTGATTCGTTCAATGGCATATGCTTTTGTTGGTCGTAAGCAAAAGAAGCGTGACTTTAGAAAATTATGAATTATGCGAATTAATGCTGCTGTTCGTCCTTATGGGTTAAATTATTCACAATTTATGAACGGAATAAAATTAACTGGTTTAGATTTAAACCGCAAAATGCTTTCTGAATTAGCAATTAATCAACCCCAAGAATTTGCCAAGGTAGTTGAAGCAGTAAAAAAAACTTTAAGTAAATAATCATTAACAAAGCTAGGTTTTACCTAGTTTCTTTTATATTAATTATTTTAAGAACGAAAGAGGGGAGAAGAAAATGGCTTATTTAAATGAACAAACTAATGAAATTATTTTTAATAAAACCGATCTGATTAATGCTTGAGCAAATGCACCTAAGATTAGTGATGCTAATCCTGATGAGTTTCGAGTATGTATGTACTGCCAATTTCCGATGAAGAAAAAGCATTATGTTGCTAACCATCGCTTGAAACATCCTACCGATGCTTGAGCAATTGATTTAATTAATTTAAAGAAACCAAAATTGGTTGGGAAAAATCTTTTCGCTATTCATGCTGGGTGTTTTGGTTTACGTCGACAAGAAAATCAAACTCGGAGATTGAAACGCTATAATCGCACAAAATGATTGATGCCCAAGAATGAGTAATTACTTCTTTTAGAGCAGAGAAATTTCTTTGATTTTAGTACAATATAAAAAGTTAGACAAAAAGCTCTAACAAGTAGAAAGGAGGAGAAGATATGTCGTGAGGATTTCAAGACGTGGGCAGTACCACATCTTATATTGGGTGAATCTTTCTTTCAGAAATGTTAGGAAGTATGCTTTTAGTCATGCTGGGAAACGGAGTCGTTGCTGCTGTTAATTTAAAAACAAGTAAAGCAAGGGGTGCTGGTTGGTCAGCAATTGCAATTGGTTGAGGATTAGCGGTTTTTGTAGGAGCGATTACTTCTCAATATTCAGGAGCCCATTTAAACTTTGCGGTTACCTTAAGTGTATTAATTCAATCAGCTAGTAATAATGTTGGTAATAATCCTTTTGCAAATGGTCACCAATGGTTGATTGTGATTTATTTGGTAGCTCAATTTACAGGGATGATTATTGGTCAGTTATTGTTAGATTTAGTTTATTGGTTACAGATTGAAAAATCTGATGCTGGTGAAGTTTTAGGTTTTCATTGTACGGCTCCAGCTCAAAAAGAACGTAGCAAAAAAACCTATGCTTTTAATACATTTGCCGAATTTATGGCAACTTTTGTATTAGTGCTTGGTCTTGGTGCCGCTAGTTTGTATACTGGTACTGGTCATAACTTTGGAAGTTTTAATCTTCCTGCATCAAGTTTAATTGGTGTAGGAATTGCGATGGCAGTAGTTGCGGGAGTTGGTTATGGCTTAGGTGGTCCTACTGGGTTTGCCATTAACCCTACTCGTGATTTGGCCCCAAGAATCGTTCACCATTTTCTTCCTTTGCCTAATAAGGGTTCATCTGATTGGGCATATAGCTGAGTTCCAGTAGTTGGTCCAGTTTTAGGTGGAGTTGTTGGTGGCGCACTTATTTTAGCAATGATGCATTAATACTCCACAATAGTCTAAGAAAAAAGTTAGGAATATTCCTAACTTTTTTGTTTTTATTTGCGCTTATAATTTAATCCCATTGTATTTTGAACTTTCTGCAGTTTTTTATAGGCAATTTTTTGAGCTTTCAATGCACCTTCTTTTAATCATTGATCCAAATCATCACCACTTTTTAAAAGTTGGTAACGTTCTTGAATTGGGGATAATTCTTTAATTAGAACATCACTAACTGCAGTTTTAAATTCTTGGTAGTTTTTATTTAAGAATTGCTGTTCGATTTCGGGATGAGTCAAACCAGTAATAGCAGAATAAATTGTCATTAAATTAGAAATTCCTGGTTTAGTTTTCAGATTGTAATAGACCTTATCCTCACTATCAGTTAAAGCGCTGTTGATTTTCTTCCGAATAAGATCAGGTTCATCAAGAATTCGAATGAAGGCTTTTTCATTAGTGCTTGATTTCGACATCTTCTTTGTTGGATCTTGTAAATCCATAATTTTAGGAGTTTTAGTTGGTATCAAGGCTTCTGGTAAAACAAAGAGATCTTGTTGATAAGTTTTATTCATTCGTTCGGCTAAAGTTCTAGTTAATTCCACGTGTTGTACTTGATCGATTCCTACTGGAACATAATTAGCATCATATAAAAGAATGTCAGCGGCCATTAGGGTTGGATAGGTCAATAAACCACTAGGGATATAACTGGTTTTGTTCGCTGCTTTTAAAGATTTATCTTTATATTGAGTCATTCTTTCTAATTCACCCATGTTAGTTTGAGTGTTTAAAATTCATCCCAACTGCGCGTGCTCTAAAACATCAGATTGAATAAAGACTGTGGTTAGTTGCGGGTCGATTCCACAAGCAATATAAAGAGTTGCCATCGTTTTAATATTTTCTTTTAACTTGGTTTTGTCTTGAGGAGTGGTGATTGCGTGGAGGTTGGCAATAAAAAGAAATAAATCATAGTCTTGTTGGTAACTAACAATTTGTTTAATCACGCCAAAATAGTTACCAATTGTCATGTTTCCACTAGAAGCTATTGCAGTTACCATGCGCTTTTTTTCGCTCATTTTCGAACCTCATCTCTGGATTGATAATATTTTTATTGTACCTTTATTTAAAACTAAACAACATAAAAGCTAAAAAACATTATAATGAGAGTAATATTTTCTTTTAAGGAGCAATGTGTGTGAAGTATAGTATTGTCAAAAATGATTATCCTGAAAGTTTAGATTTAGCTAATCAATTAACTGAGCAACTAACATCAGATCAAGCGTGAGTGGTTGATGATGAAAATCCTGATTATGTTTTTGTAATTGGTGGTGATGGTACTTTTTTAAAAGCAGTTAAGCAGTTTAATCATTTATTAGCACAAATTAAATTCTATCCGATTAAAAAAGGCGGTATTGGTTTTTATACTAATCGTAACCTTTTTGATCCTAAGGAATTGAAAACTAACCTTAATTTAAATGAATGTCAAATTAATAAATATCCCCTTTTGGAGGTAAAAATTGATGAGAAAACGTTTTTTGTCATTAACGAACTGAAAGTTTTAAATGATGTGGTGCCCCAGCAATTTAGTATTTTTGTCAATGATGAAAAATTAGAAAATTTCAAGGGGACAGGGGTGGTTTTTGCTACTCCGAGTGGATCGACAGGATATTTAAAGTCAATCAATGGAGCCATTATCTATCCAACCAGTCAAGAATTATTTGAGATGCAAGAAGTGGCTCCAGTTTCTACGGTGTTGTTTCATACAATCAATGCCCCAATTATCTTCTCTCATGAAGAAACTATTAGATTAACTCAGATTAACTCACTTAAAGTAAATGATGCTTTAACCGTAGTTGGCGATGCTAGAATTATTGCTACAACTTTTGCTACCATTGAGGTTAAAATTAGTGCGATTAAGTTAAAAATTATTACCACCAATAAAATTAATCGCGCCGCTTTACTAAAAGATATCTTTGTTGGTAACTAAACCCTTTTCTTGTTAAATTTAACTTATTATTTTATAGTAAAGATCCATCTACTTTTAAACCATCTATTTTGGTTGCTAAACGTTAACAAAACCAGTAAAATATAGTTAATTAATTCCTTTTAAAAATCATTATATACTCTTTGCTAAGAATGAATAATTTGTTTTTTTTATGAGGAAAATAGTGTTTTTAACAGTAAAAATAAGAGGAAAAAGATTGGAGTTAAAAAATGGCTGAAATAAAGTTTATGGCCTTAGGGGGTCAAGATGAACGGGGGAAAAACCTTTTTGTCGTTCAAGTTGACGAGGATTTGTTTGTCTTTGATTGTGGGATTAAGTACCCTGAAAAAGGAATTCTAGGTGTTGATGTTGTAATTCCAAACTTTGATTTTTTAATTAACAATGCCCAACATGTTAAAGGAATTTTCTTATCCAATTCTGCTTCTTATAATGCTGGAGCAGTACAATTTTTATTAAAAGATTTAGATGTTCCTATTTATTGTAATGAAATCACCCAAACAATTCTAAGAATTAAATTAGAACGTTCTGTGTTAAAAAACAAAACCGCTAATTTTAAAATTATTGATGATAAGCAAATTATTGATTTTGGTAAAAACAAACTTGAAACCTTTCGTTTAACTGCTTCTTCACCAAAATCTCTTGGGTTTGCACTGCACACTAGTGAAGGGGTAATTGTTTATGCTGGAGATTACATCATTGATGGGCAAGAGACTTCTTACTTTTCAACTGATTTTAATCACTTAAACAAAATTGCTGATCAAAAAGTTTTAGCTTTAATTGCTGATACTGAGTTTGCTTCAAGAATGTCTTACACAGTGCCAAATCATAAGATTGAGCGTTATATTGCCAGTTCGTTTAAAGAAAAGAAAATCCGGATTGCTATTGGTATTTTTGAAGAAGATATTTTTAAACTTGGTGAAATTGTCAGTCAAGCCAAGCTAAATAACCGAAAAATTGCTATTTATGGTCGAACAATGGCAACAATTTTACAAAATGATATGATTCATGATGATTTTAAAATCACTAATGATGACTTAATGAGTGTTGAAGATTATATGAATTCTGATGATGGTGTTTTAATCATTTCAGGAACTGGTGATGTTCTTTATTCAAAGTTAGCTAAAATTGCGATGGGCAATGATAGTGTAATTGAACTTAGTGAGAAAGATTTAGTCATTCTAGCCACTCCTCCAGCAGCAGGAGTCGAAAAGCGTCACGCTGAAATTTTAGATGAATTAGCAAGAACTGATGCAAAATTAATTGCGTTGAGTGATAAGAATATTTGATCAATGCATGCTAGTTATGAAGATGTGAAGATGTTAAATAATTTGTTTCATCCAAAATACTTTATTCCTGTTAAAGGATTATACAAAGAGTTTTTAAAAGGCGAAGCAGCAGCAGTTGAGGCTGGGATTAAGCCTGAAAATGTGGGAATTATTGACAATGGTCAAGTTTTAAAAATTAATAGTAAACATTTAGCGATTATGGATAAAACAATTCCTTGTGGCGATAGTTATGTTGATGGATCAGGAATTGGTGATATTGGTAATGTCGTTTTAAATGAACGAAAATTACTTGCTGGGGATGGTGTAGTGATTATTGGGGCCACAATTGATAGCAAGAGTAAAGCTTCGGTTTCTTTAGTTGATATTCAGATGCGCGGAGTGCTTTATATTAGTGAAGATAATCCAGTTACAAAAATCATGCAAAAAGAAGTTAACCAAATTCTTGATCAATCAACAGAATTGTTTAGAAAGAATCCTAATAAATATAGTTTAGATGATGTTAAACGTGAGATTGTTAATAAAGTAAAAGCGTTGGTTAAACAAGAATCTGGGAAAAATCCGATGATTTTGTGTATTGTTAATGAAATTAATGGTAATTTCAACTTGAAAGCAGTCTTGGCACGTTCACAGAAGTCTCGAAATTATGTCCATAAAGCAACAATTCCACCAGGAAAAGATGCTAAAAAGCACCAAATTAAATCAGGAAAGAATCGTCATCAATCTTCTAAAAATAATCCTAAAACAAAAATTGAGTCAAAAAATAAGTAAAATATTGGTTTTCAACCAATATTTTTTTTCTTAAAATTTATCGTTAAATAATAAAATTGTCTTATAATAAAACTAAAAAAGTAAGGATGGTTAAATATTAAAAAAATATTGAGTATTTTAGCTACTTTAGGAATGGATTCAACTGCTATTGGTATCATAATCACTTGTGGAAAATTAAGTCAAGATGAAGTTGGTCATCAACCTCCTAAAGTGCCTTTAACTTCTTCAAGAATCAAAATTATCAAAAAGGAAGCTTTCGACCTAAGTAATTATATCGATCTTGATCCTGGTTATAAACGAGTTAGTATTCTACCTCTCGATCCCCACCAATTTGTTTATTCGCTTGTTCATGATCAAAAAAATAATGCCACCGCCCAGTACTGAAGCGATCCAAAAACTGGTGCAGAGTATTCTTTAATTAATGGACAATGAGGTTTTTCTACTATTAGTGCTACAACTAGTTTTTCTATCACCTTAATGGTTTCTGTAACGGGATATGAAAGTAGTTATTTAACGATTAATTATCTCGCTCATCCTGATGAAGAGGTGTTGGTCAACGTTGAGTTACGAGATTATGTGATTCCTCAAACAATGATTGACCAATGATATGCTGACCTTGGTTCTGATACTGATACTTTACTTGTTCATGCCTGAGCAAAAATTGGTGACCAGACTGTTGTTTTTGGTCCTAATTATGGAGCTGAACCAGGAACTGATTTAATTGCCACTTGGTTTCAAGAAGACGAACAATTACGTTTTAGTCTTGATCAAATTGAAAATGTTACTATTCATTTTGAAGTTTTAGATCAAAAACCTGGTCAAAAAAGACAGAAAATTATAACTTTTACCCAGGTGGTTTCAAATTTAGATATTGCCACAATTGATTAAATTTTCTTCTGTTTTTTATCACTTTATGAAATGGAATATTGTTGATCATCTTCACCGTTCTTACCTAGAGATAATTTATATTTATTTTTATTGATACAAGAGTCTCACATCAAAATAATAAATCTTGAATTTGTCCAATCTGTTAATAATAATTGACATTTTTTCATGATAGAAGGAATGTATGGGTTTTGATATATAATTAAACAATCTTGTTACCGTTTTTAGTAGATTTTCCCGATCTTCGACTGAATAGTATGATACGTATATTTCGTCGTAATTTATTATTAAATCAATTAAATAAAACAAATCTCCTAATGGGTTTATACCGATAAGAACTATTTTTTTATTTTTATAAATGTTATATCTTAGCAAGTCGATTGATAAAGTTTCTTCATTCAAAGATAAATATTGTAAATTTATGTCATCTTTTTTTCTTTCGCTATTTGCCTTGAGTATTTCTTGTAGATTAAGAAAATTTTGCACGTCTTTCATAGTTTTATATTCTTTATTCAACTTGATGTCATTAGTCTCCATGTTAAAATCGTAAAACAAATAATCATTACGTTTAGTTCTGGGAGAAAATCCGATTAAAGTTAATTCCACTAATCTTAAAAAGTATTTATGTAAATTTTCTGTATTAATATCGACCATTTTTTTCTTTTGGCTGTCAAAGATTTTGTCAAATCTACCATGTAAATGATATATATCATTTCTACTGCTAATTTTTTCTAAAAAATTATCGTAGTTTAAAGTCATAATTTTATTAGCTTCATTAGTAATTTTTTTAATGTAATTATTTGGTTCAGGATTGTAATCAATCGATACAAATGAATTACTATCTTTTTTGTAATTTAAAAGTGAGAATAATAAAAAATATTTCAATAATTCTTCATTTTTCAATGAAAGAGAATAGTTTTTTAAGATTTCTTTGACCATGTCTTTAGTAATTGAAGAATTATTGAAATCGACTATCGTTTCCATAGTTAAATGCATCAACTCTCTTGAAAGATTACTATATATGAATCAGGATTCAAAATCATTTTCATAATTGTTTACTCTTTTTTCAATGAGTTTTAAACTCTCGTGATTTATTTCGTTTTCTAAAATGTAATTTATGATTTCAAAATTTAAATTGTTATTTCGTGCAATTTCTCACATCATTTTTCTAAATTCTTTTTTGGTATTTTTAATAAATGATGTTATGTTATCTTTATTGTAATCATTGGAATTAATTGCTATATTTTTCGTCAAATCGAAACAAGTATCTTCCGTAAAATTATTATTCATTATTTTTTCTTTTAAAAGTCCAATAAAAATTTGGATATAATCTTCATCTTCAATGTCATCAATATACCCATATTTGTATGCATAGAATACATCCGTACTTAAATCAAATAAATTACCATTTTTATTTGCATTTAAACTTTTTATAATGGGTAAAGTTTTATATTTTTTACATTCATTATTAAATAATGAATGTAAGTGCAAATTTAATTCAAGTTTTTTCCCATCAAAATACTCTTTAAATTTTTCAACTTGTAAAGATCTAAAAATGATATTATCCATATAATAATCTTTCTTAAATTCTGAATTTTTTAAAATTTCTAGAGTTATGCCGTTTCCGAAAAGTAAATTAGTATTTTTATCAATTTTTGGTACTTTGCATGTAAATTTAGGTAAATTAAAATTGAAATTCTCTTCTTGTTCGCTTAGAGTAATCATTAAACTCAAACATATATTATCAACAGTATCAAAACTTTGTACTAAATAATTGTCGTATTCTCCTAGATAATATGAATCATCTAAAACAATATCTCCCTTTTCATCGCTTACATAATCTTTATTTTTCCAATCCAACAAGCATTTATAATGCCTATTGTCCATAAAAACTTCACTATTTCAATTTTGGTTGATATATAAACGCAAAAATTGAAAATTTTTAAATTCTTTTTGTTCCATAAATTCTCTAAGACTTATTTTTTCTTTTGAGTCTATTTTATTCATTATTTAACTTCCTTTTTATCTCGTTAATGAAATCTTTCTAAATTTATAAAGGTATTTTTAAGATTTTATTTGAGATTCTATTCCGACATAAAAAAGACAATTTATTTAATTTGTCTTTTTATAATTCTAATACTCAATGAAAAATTTGTTTTGAAATATGCTTTTTTTAAACTTTATTTTTTTGATAGTAAACCAATTAAAATTAACAACAAAATTTTCTAATGATTTATTATAAAAAGTTTCTATTCAGTTAATTCAGCTCCATTTTTATTAATCCAATTTTTCTAAGATAAAACTTAGTTCTTAGGATTGAAAAACCACATTGGTCACAATTACAGTAATACTTAAAAGCACAATTGCCAGGAAAATAATTTTTAAAACTAATAATTGCTTGGCTTCGACAAACGAAAGTGTGCGTTGATATCTTCTTCGTTTATCATGAAAATACTTTTCTGCATTACGATTTTTGTTATAGTTAATTACCATAAATAAAAGGATTAATAAAAAAACAAAACCTAAACTAGCCCACCCTGCAGCTTGATAGTCAGGAGCTTTGTTACTATTTTTAGTTAAATACCCAATTAAAAAACTAATCCCAGTAAAAAAAAACGCTACACCAAAACTAATTAAATAGTGTCATCATTGCATTTTTTTTGCTTGATTATAGGTTACAAGTCGGTGATAAGCTTCGTTTTCTTCATAAGTTTGTTGAATAATTTCATCAACTTCTTGATTGAAATAATCATTTTTTGCTTGATCGAGATTTTTTAACTGTTGTTGTCACTTCTCAGGATGTTGACCTTTTTTTTTACTCATCAATTTTTAGTTACCCTTTTTCTAATTATAATTTGGTTTTAATGTGATTACAAACAAAGTTGAAGGGAGAAAAAAGGAGTTGATTTTTATTTATTTTGTATAATAATTTTTTAAAAGAAATGGGAGATTAAACTTGTGTTAAAAAAACTACTTATCATGATTTTAAGTTTAATCGTGCTTATCACCATTCCGATTAACGTGCTTGCTTGTGGGCCTGTTACTACCCAAAAATTATTAAATCGCAAGGTTGACACCAATATCTTTAAAACCTATTATTCTGCTTCTCCTACTACGTGAAATCCAGTAGCTACAATGCAAACTAATGATATTCTTTTACTTGCCAACCTTCACGACACTTTATTAGAAAACAATCGGGATGGTGATTTAATTCCTGATTTGTTAACTGATATAGGAAGTTTAAGTGATGATAGTACCACTTATTCTTTTACCTTTCGTGATGATGCGGCATTCTTTGACGAGTTAGGAACAAAAGTTAAGGCTATTGATGGCAAAGATTTTTTAAATACGGCAATGTATGTATTGAACCCAATGAATGTTTCTCAAGTGATAAGTACGTGAACCTCTGTGGTTTTTAATGCTCAAACAGTGAGTGATATTTATCAACTTGACCACGAACAAAACCAAAATAAAAGTGCTTATGATGTAAGTAATAATCCGCAAGCTTTAATGTTGTTGGAGGAAGCGATTATTATTGATGAAGATAATCCTAAAACTGTTAGTTTAAAATTAGCGCAACCAACCCCCTACTTTCGCTCTTATTTAACTTCGTTTGCTTTTTCGCCCACGCCAACCAAAGCATTATTTGCAAGTTATAATTATGGAATTAAAGCTAAAGAAGTTTGAACGACTGGACCTTATTTAATTAAAAGTTATCAAACATCTTATTTATTGAAACTGGTGAAAAATCCTGCTTATTTTGCTGTTAATCAAGTTTTTATTAATCAAATATGATTTCAGTTCTTAGCAAACCTTGATATTGCTCGTCCGCGCTTATTGTTTGAAACTGGTGATTATAGTGAAGTGTGGTTACAACCAAGTGATCATTATGGGTGAAAGAAGTATGTGGGAACAGATTTTAATCATCCTAAATTTAGTGGTTTGACCAACATCTTAAACCCAACTTTAGGAACTAGATACTTGTCGTTTAACTTTTTTAACACCGAAACCGCGCTTGATAACGAGAAATATCAAGGAAGAAATAACATTAAATACCAACAAGGAGTGGAATCGAATTTTGCTTTGAGTTTGGATTCGGTACGGACTTTAATTGCTTTTGCGATGAACCGTAGTCTTTTTGTTCGTTATTTTTCAGAACCTTTTGATAATGGATTACCTTATTCAAAATTTTTAAGAAACACTTTTAATCCCGGGGGTCATTTAAAAGGAAATGACGGACTAGATTATCAAGATTATTTACAAGATGCATACAACCAGTTGTTTAACAGCACCGCGGTTTCTTTAGTTGATGGTCAAGAAATTTTTTATCAAAACTCACAATTATTATCGCCAAGTGGTAATGAAATCATCACTGATGTTACTGCTAGAAGTCTTTTAGCACAAGCAAAACCCTTTGAAGCGTTGATTCAACAAGTACGAAGTGATTTGACTGGGTCTGGTTATGAGAAAGGAGTTAGTTTAACGATGTTGATGAGTGGAGTTTACAACTCGACTTGAAATATTTATCTTCAAGATATGATTGATACTTTTAACGTTATCACAAACAATCTAGTTAAAATTAATGCCAAAAGAACAATGAATGATTCTGATTATCAAGCAAGTCAATTGCAGGGAAACTTTAGTATGTTTCTAACAGGATGAGGACCAGGTTTTCTTGATCCGTTAGCTTTTTTAAGAACTTATATAATTCAAGGTGATATGGCGAACTATTTTGGTTTGAGTCGAATTATTAATCAAGTTAATTTTAATAAGCAAAACCAAACCAGCCTTGACCAATTGGTGATTAATTCTAATTATTTAAATAGTTTTTTAGATCAAAATTATGCTTATAAACTATTAGCACATTTTGTAGATTACACCAATCAGGTTAATGCTGCTGATCAAATAACTGATTCTGCGCAAAAAACCATAAGATATCAACAGTTTGCCACAGCAGAAGCCAATCTTTTATACAGTTATAAATTATTGATGCCTTTTTATGTTCCTGATGGAACTACAAAAACTCTGCTAACTTATATTGACGAATCTACCCGTAGTCATGTTGGTTTTGGCAATAGTGATAAACGTTATGTCGGGGTAAAAATGTTGCATAGTCTAAAAGAAGTGAAGATAAATTTGTTGTCAGTTATTGAAGTCAATATTGTTTTAAATAATAAAGAAAATTAAATTCAATTTGGGTTGATGAAAGTTAATTTTGCACTTATAACCTTGTTTTTATTGGTGTTTTTTGGTATGATAAGTGTCAACGCAGAAAAGAGTTAGCGTGTGATTGAAGACACCAGAAACTAACTTTTCCTCTGTTGTAATGCTAATGCAGGAGCGATTCTTAGTTTTGGCATTATAATTTAATTTATACATTAAGTTAAGGTAATAGTTAACAACAATTCAATTGATGCTTAAAGGGAAAGGAATACCAGAGTTATGGCTAAAAAAACACCAATCGATGCCGAGCAGCAGTACCATGATGTTTCTAACCCGATTAGTTTAGAAGATTTAAATTCTCCCCAATTTAGTTTAAATGATGAGTTAATCTTTGCTCATGACAGTTGATATACTATTTTGCGTCATAAGTGAGCAGATTTCAGTGCTAATGTTTATAAATTTTATATTAATCACCCCTTGTTAAATTATTCATTGCGTCGAATTATTTATGGTTTAGCAACTTTATTAATAGCCATTATTGTTGTTTTTCTCTTGGTGCGTTATGTCACTGATGATAACCAGTATTTACCAAGTAATATTAGTAACTTGCACTTAACTGAGGAACAAACCCAAGCCTTATTGATTAACCGGATGAAAGTGTTTGGAGTTTATGGACCTTTAGGACAACAATTAGCAAACTATTTAAAGAACATCTTTCCTTTAATTCCCAAAACAGTTGTCATTGACCAGTTGTGAGAAAGTGGTGCTAATGGAGCTATATTGATAAGTGAAACCACGAAGGAAGTTTATGTTTTTCTTGGTTTAGTTTCTTCAGAAGCAATTGCTAGTCCTGGAACTCCGGTAATGGATATTTTCAACAGAGCCATTCCTTACTCATTTGGATTTGGATCAGTGGCAGTGGTGATTTCTTATTTGGTGGCTCTACCATTAGGAATTCATGCAGCAAAGAAAAAAGAGAAGGTTTCTGATCAGACGATTAACGGAATAAGTGTCTTTTTAACTGCTGTACCAGCAGTGGTAATTGTTTTAGGTTTATATCTTTTAGCGATTGCTGGTTTAGGAACTTCGGGATTGTTTACTTCGGGATCATTTTGAACTAAGTTTTGACCAGTTGTTACCTTGATTGTGATGATTATGCCTACCAACATTATTATGACCAGAAGATATGTCATTGACGAGATGACTAACGATTATACTCGTTTTGCTTATTCGCAAGGGCTAAGTACTAATCGTGTCTTCTATATTCAAATCTTTAGGAATGCAGGGATTCGAATTATTCGTCAGTTCCCTGTTGATATTGCAGCGACGCTATTTGGTTCATCAATGTTAGTCGAGCAACAATGATCCATTCCAGGAATGAGTCGTTATATCGTCTCAGCAATTGGGGGCCAAAAAGATAGTTTTGTTATTCTTGGGTTTGTCTCATTTGCTGCTTTTATCCAAATCTTTGCTTCTTTGCTTTCAGACTTAATGATTGTGTGAACTGATCCTCGAACTAGTTTAGGGCAAAGAACTAACTAATATTTTTTTAGAAAGGAAATTACAAAATGTCAAAATTAGATCAACAACAGATTAAAAACTTTGATGATAATCATGATGTCAAATACCACGATCTTGACAAAGATTTGTTTGTTGTTGCGGGTGAAGAAACTGCTGAAAACGAACGTTTGTCTTCAAAACCATATAGTTATTGAAAATCTGTGGCTAAACTTTTGTTTAAGTCAAAAGTTTTTCTTGTCTGCTTAGTATTGTTGATTACTTTTATTGTTTTGATGTTTGTTGTTCCTGCAGGAAAAATTGTTAATCCAATTGTTTCTGATGCTCCTGGTCATGGAAGTCCAGCAGCCCCCAGCACTCGTTATGTTTTTGGTTTAGGATTACAGGGTGAAGATTATTGAATCCAAATTTGAGCAGGAATGAAAACAACTCTGTTATTTGCTTTCTTGATTACTGTAATTCAGTTGGTTTTAGGAATTGTGCTTGGTTCAATTTGGGGTTACTACCGTAAATCCGACCTATTCTTTATTCAAATTACCAATTTATTATCAATTGTTCCTTCTTTGATTATGCTTTTGTTTGTAATCTTCTTATTAAAGCCTGGTTATTGACCAGTGATTTTAGGAGTCAGCATTCAAGCTTGAATTACAATGGCTTCAACGATTCGAGTACAGATTATCTTGGTTAAAAATACTGATTATAATACTGCTTCAATGGCGTTAGGAAGTAGTTCACAAAAGATTATTCGCCGCAACATTTTACCAAAAATTTTACCAGTAATCGTTCAAACTGGAACTTTTGCTATTCCTAACGCAATTAGTTTAGATGCGACACTGTCTTTCTTAGGATTTGGTTATATTAATTTAGCTGACCGGAAAAAAACTAGTTTAGGAACAATTATTAATAATGTGATGGCAGGATCACAATGACAAGAATATCCGCATTTAATCATTTTACCAGTAGTTTTAATTACTGCAGTTTCAGTAATCTTCTTCTTGGTGGGTAAAGTTTTTGCCGACTCTTTGGATCCAAAGAATCATCGCTAGAAAGTAATTGAGGGAAAAAATATGCCAAAAAAACAAAGAGTTGTTCTTTCAATTCAAGATTTAGTTGTTAAGTTTCGGGTACGAGGAAGAAGTTTGACTGCGATTCGAAACATTAGTTTTGATATTTATGAAGGTGAGACTGTAGCGATTGTAGGAGAATCAGGATCAGGAAAGTCTGTGTTAACTAAAACTTTAACTGATATGTTAGAAGCAAATGGTTATATTGCTCAAGGCAGTATTGGGTATTATCCATCGATGGCAACTAAACAAGATTTGAACGCAGAAATTCGCCAAGATGTCGATTTAGTTCAATATCATCGCAACGCTTTAGATAGTGTTAGTCGAACAATTATCCGTCGAGCAAATAAAAGAAATATCCGCGACTTAAAAAAACAATTAGCAACTTTAATGAAACGAAATCCTCGTAGTGAACTTTTAAAACTTCAAGTGGTTGATAATCGAAAAAAACTTGTCTTTCAATCTCAAGAAGAAAATAAAGGGTTGGTTGAACCTGAAGAAGGTACTTTTGAAGCTTTAGAAGAACTTGAATTACAAGTTAATCAGGTTGATCCTCAAAAAATGTTTCAAATTCAAACCCTAGAAAAACAAATTCAAACTTTAGAGCAAGAAAGTTATAATTTTGAACCTTTGAAACCAAAAAAACATCACTTCATTCAACAAGGAGTTGATTTGTTGGTCGAAGCTTTTAGTGAACAAAGCGAGAATAAACTTTCTTCATCAACCCGAGATTTAATTCAAGATTATTATGAAAAACTTATAAATTTGAAGCTGTTAAAAACTACTGAAGTCTACTTAAAACGTGCTTTTGAGAAAATTTTAGCAACCAAAAAAGCTAAATTAAGCGTTGAAGAAGTTGACTTTATTTCTGAAACTTGAAGTTTAGAAAAACGACGTTTATGAACCAAGAAAATTAAATCAGAAGGTGATTTAAAACGATTAAGAGGAGGAACAATCGCTACAGTCTTTCAAGACCCGATGACAAGTCTAAACCCTTTATTAACAATTGGATATCAATTGATCGAAGCGATTCTTGCTCATCAAGATGTGTCTCATCAACAAGCAAAACTCCAAGCGATTTCTTTATTAGAAAAAGTCGGAATTCCTAATGCTGAAAAACGGATGAAAGATATTCCTGGGCAATATTCTGGAGGAATGCGTCAACGGGTGGTAATTGCCATTGCTTTGGCATGTAAACCAAAAATTCTAATTTGTGATGAACCAACCACTGCTCTGGATGTAACTATTCAAGCGCAAATTTTAAATCTGATTAAAGATTTAAAAAAAGAATACGGTTTCACAGTTCTTTTCATTACTCACGATTTAGGAGTTGTTGCCAACATTGCTGATCGCGTAGCAGTTGTGTATGCAGGACAAATTATTGAGTATGGTTTAACTAAAGAGATTTTTGAAGATCCAAAACACCCTTATACTTGAGCCTTACTTTCTTCTTTGCCACAGTTGGGAAAAGCTGGTGAAGATTTATTTGCAATTGATGGAACCCCACCCTCTTTATTTAATAAAATTCATGGCGATGCGTTTGCACCAAGAAATAAATATGCTTTAAGTATTGATTATTTATATGAACCACCATTTTTCAAAGTGAGTTCGACCCACTTTGCTAAAACTTGATTATTAGATTCTCGGGCTCCTGAAATTAACAAGCCTGTGGAGCTAAACCGGTTAAAAGAAGCAATTCAAGCACAGAAGGTAGGTGATTAGGATGGAATCAAAAAAACAAAAATCATCTACTCAGAGTAAAAAAACCACTTCTAAGCTGAAGAGTAAAAAAAACCAAGAACCATTGATTCGAGTTCGTAATGTAGCAATTCAATTTGGGACTGGTCGAAAAGTAAATAAGGCTGTTCGTGATGTTACTTTTGATGTTTACAAGGGTGAAACTTTTGGTTTGGTTGGCGAATCAGGATCAGGAAAAACCACTATTGGTCGAGCAATCATGGGAATTCAACCAATTCACGAAGGAACAATTTATTTCAAAAATCGCGTTGCTCGCGGGAGTGTTTTAAAACTTGACCAAGCAACTTTGAAGATTGAACATAATATTGAAGTTATGCTTAATAATCAAAATGCAGCAACAATCAAGATTAATAATTACTTAGAAGAGTATAAACGGGTTTATCACAAGTACTTGTATTCAAAGTATTATGATTTTAAAACCCAAACTTTATCTGATTATCCTGATGGTGTTGACCGCTCAATCGCTGAAGGGGTTAACATTAAAGACACGAAGTTAGTAAAAGTTAAAAAAGAAGCAAACATTAAGTTTATCACTACAACAATTAAGGATAACTTAAAGCGTTTAATTACTACGATTCGTTTATTACAAAAGACCTTAAAATTTGTTGATAATTTAGATGCTTATGTGCCTATTAAGCATGAATTAGTAGCAACATTAACCAGCGAGTTAAAAACGATTGAAACTAAGATTTTAGCAATTAAGGATTTGGAGAATGAAATTTACTACCGTTTAGAAGCGATGAATAAAATTCGTAGTGATGCTGTAAATGCTAAGTATACTAGTATTTCTCGGTTCATGAATGAGTTGGGTGCTCAACTAAAAGAAATTATTTCAACTCATAAGTCAATCTCCGCTTTAATCGTTACGATGATTGGTGATGCTAAAATCATTAGTGCGCTTTGTGCTCGTTCTCAACATAAACAAAAATATCTTCGTTATGTTAGTGGACAAATTAAAAAAAATGAAGAAATTGACAATAAATTACTGGTTGAAAAGTTCACTAAGATTAAAAAACTTTTAAAAGAACCATCAATTACTCAAATAGTAGAACAAACTCCAATTTTTAAAGATCCTATTCGAAAAGAAACTAGAAACTTAAAAAAATCAATGCAAATGATTTTTCAAGACCCAGCATCTAGTTTAAATGATCATTTACCAGTTGAACAAATTATTGGTGAGGGATTGACTAACTTTCCTGAATTATATAAAAATCAGGAGGTTAAAGATGCTTATCTTAAGTGATACAATCACGATAAGCCAGAAGAATCCCAACTAAGTGCTGATCAAGTCAAGAGTAGTGATTTAAAACACTTTTTAGTCAAACAAACCTTAACTTCAGTGGGAATGCTTCCTGAACACTTGTCACGTTATCCTCACGAGTTTTCTGGGGGTCAACGTCAACGGATTGGGATTGCTCGGGCTTTAGTGATGCGTCCTGAATTTATTGTTGCTGATGAACCAATTTCAGCTTTGGATGCTTCAATCAGAGCTCAAGTGATTAACTTGTTAACACGTTTTCAAAAAGAATACGATTTAACTTATATTTTTATCGCTCACGATTTGAGTATTGTTCACTTCATTGCCGACCGGATTGCGGTCTTATATCATGGTGATATTGTTGAGCTTGCTCCTGCTGATACATTGTTTGATCATCCTTTGCATCCTTATACTAAGAGTTTGCTAAGTGCGGTTCCTTTACCAGATCCAGAACAAGAAAAAAAGAAAGTTCATTTTGTTTATAATCCACAAAAAGAACACCACGATTACCTGGTTGATTTTCCAGTTTGACAAGAAGTTCAACCAAACCACTTTGTTTTTGCCAATAATCGCGAATTCAAAGCGATGCAAAAACAATTAAAGAAAAGAAAAAAATAAAAGGAGGGCAGAATAATGTTAAAAAGAAGTTTATCAGTTTTAAGTGCACTTGGTTTAACTACAATGACAACTGCAACCGTTGTTAGTTGTGGACCAATGACTTTTGGCAAGTTAATGAATCGAGCAGTTGACACTTCTGTTTACAAGACATATTATGCTGCACCAATGTCTTCGTGATCAACAGGAGTGACGATGCAAAACGAAGATTTAAAAATCCTTGCTAATTTACAAGAAACACTTTTAAAAGCTAATGTTAATAAAGAGGTTGAGGGAAATTTAGCAACTGAATTTGATGGAAGTGATGCTGACAAGACTTGAACCTTGACTTTGAAAAATGATGCTCATTGGTTTGATTATAAGGGGAATGTTGCAGAGCAGAAATGAATTAAGGCAAGCGATGTTGCTAATACGTTACGTTATATTTATAATCCTTCAACCACTTCACAAATTAACGGGTTATGAGGAGTGGTTATGAGTCGTGCTGATGAGTTGTCTAACGCAATTACAACTGCAACAGGAGCTGATTATCAGTATGAAAATGAGGCGAGTCAGAACTTTGCTTTGGATGAGATTATCAAACATTACATTCAAATTACTAAAAATGGTTCAACAGTTGATATGCCCGGGTTTTGAACCGAAGGTAAGGCGGGAACTAGTGAAGCATTACCATCAATCAGTGACAAAACTGCCACTTATCCAGATTCACCAATGTTAACTGTTGAGGATGGAGTTAATGATGAGGGTGAAGTGGCAGGAGGAACAGTTATTTTTCATTTAGCTTCAACTGCACCTTACTTTCCAACCATGTTAACTTATTTAGCTTTTTCACCCTTACCAGATATCGCAGTTGACTATACAAAATCAATGACTGCTGGGTATAGTTATGGAAATGCTGCGAATAACTCTAGAGGATATGATCACGTTTATTATTCTGGTGCTTATGTTCCTAGAGATGTCAATATTTCTGTAGGAATGAAGTTAGTGGCTAATAAAAACTATTTTGATTATGATCAAACTTCAATTAAAGAAATTATTTATAATTACCCAAAAAATCAGAGTCCTTCTAATTTAGTCTTCTTGTTTGAAACTGGTGATCTTTCTGAAACGCCAATTTCACCAACTGATGCTCGAAGTTGAAGTAAGTATGTTGGAAGCGACCTGACAAATCCTAAATTTAAAGGGTTAAAAGATGTTTATGCAGGAACTCCAGCCACTTGAATGATTACTTATAATTTTGGTTATCGTCCCGAAGGCACTAGTTCAGGAGCTGATATTTCTGGTTTAGATGAAAATAAACTTTTAGCCCAAAATTCAACCCGGGCATTGATTTCTTATGCAATTAACCGAAGTACAGCAGCACACTATTATTCAAGTGCCTTGGACCCTCAAGGTGCGGTCAAATCTTCATTGTTAAGAAACATTTATACTGCTAATGACTTGGCTTTAGATGTTAATGAAAAAGATTATACTGATTATATTAAAACAAGTTATGGTGCTAAAGTGCAAGATGTTGCTACTCAAATGGGTCAAACTTTGACAGATGATGAACTTGCTGAGCAAGAAGCGTTGACTGATAATGGTCAAGACTTGTACTTGCAAAATGATTACTTAGCTTATTCTGCTCTAACTGATGAGAGTTTAAAACAAGAATTTATCAACGATCAAAGTGTGGAAGCAAAAATTCAGACTTTAATTAAGCAAGTTAATCTGGATCGGGATGCTAATGAGATTAAAAATAACGTTAAGTTTCGGTTCTTAGAAAACGGAGCGTTAAAAACTACTTTCCTCCCTTGACTTAATAGTATGATTGATGAATTTGATCAAATTCCTAACCTTCCATTTAGTATTACTTATAACGATTCTCAGAGTATTGACCAAGCTGATTTTGCACAAAAACAACGTCAAAGTGCTTATAGTATGAACATTACGGGATGAAGTCCTGACTATGCTGATCCTTCAACTTATTTAAATACTATTAGATATAAGGGTGATTATGATGCATATAACAACTTTAGTAAAGTTATTGATAGTACCACCAGTGATGGACAAGAAACTTTAAAAGGAAAAAATAGTAGTTATGATGATTTAGCAACTAAGCTAAGTGCTTATGGCAAACTGCTTGATGAAGCCAGTCAACAAGCAGATACCATTTCTCGTTATCAACAATTTTCTCAAGCAGAAATGAGTGCTTTGTATGAGACGCAAGTGATTTTACCACTTTACACCAGAACTCCTGAAACTCTACCTACCTTAACTTACTTGGATCACAGTACTGTTCCGTCGGTTGCTTATGGAACAAGTAACTACCGTTTTACTGGTGTTAAGATGATTAAGAAGTTAAGCGATGGTGTTGAAACACAATCTTGACAAGAGCAATTAGTTAATAAGTTAATTAACATAAATTTTAAAGAGAAAGTTACAGATAGTTAGGTGTTTGGAATAAATTCCAAAATAAAACATAAAAAACAGAACTTTTTATTATTAATAGTTTTTTATCAAAACTTTTTCAAAATGAGAATATTATGTAAATGTGGTTGTTAATCACATGTTAATTTATTTCATAATTTTATACTAAATGTTGGGCGATAATTATATTTAAAATAATATTTTTGTCTTTGTGATATAAAACTCATTTTATAACTTGTTAACTATTTCCCTTAAAATTAAACGATTAAATCGTTCTTATCCATGTCCAATATTTAGTACCAAAGAACAGTTCTTTTCCCGACTGTTCTTTTTTTTGTAAATTTTTAGTTTTAATATGAAACATGAAAATTAGTTAAAATAAGGTAGAATATAAAAAATAGTCTTGAAGAAGAGAGAAGCTATGAACAAAAAAATTAAAGAGTTTGTTAGTGACACTGATCAGAGCACAGTGTTATCAACCAAAAACTACAACGAAAACCGGACGATTATTTTTGAAACTAATAAAAAGGTTCACAAGAGCGATTCGATTGCTTGAGTGGTCGGGTCGGTGACCTTTTTCTTATTTTTAATTCTATCTGCAGGAAGGTTTTTAACCATCGGTGCTTTTTTTGACGATGTATTTTTCAACTTTATTTTCGGTTGATTAAAATATCCTATCTATTTAGTCTTAATGTTTATTGACCTTTCGATTTTATTTGGTTTACAACTTAAGGCTAAAAAACGATTTTTAGGAATGCTACTAGCCCTTGGTTTAGCAGTTGCCTGAATTTGTTCTGCGGCTTTATTAATTGGTTTAAAAGTTCACCACTTAGATGGGATTAAGTTATGACAAAAAAACATTTTTGTTAAATCAATGACGATTTATACTAGTAACTGGTTAGAAAACAGTCTTTTTAGTAGTAAGTTTAATAATGTCAGCGGTCATGCCAAGTTCTTAATTTACCCATTATTTGGTTATCTTAACTTATATCAAGGTGGTGGCTTTCTTGGTAATTTCTTTGCAGGAATTTTTGCTTATACTTCACTTCCGATTAGTTTAGTCTTGGGTGTTGTTGCTTTGTTTTTAAGTATTATCTGGACTTTAACTGGAAATCCACTTTTCTTATTCTTGCCTAAAGCAAAAAGAAAAGGAAAAAAAGTGAGGGTGCTTGCTTTAAGAAGTAATAACAATCCTCACGATCAAAAAAAACCGTTGTTTAATTTAACTAACCATAAAGACTCATCTACTAAAGTGTTATCTTGAGCAGAAGAATCAGAAGCGCCTTTACTAGATGTTGTTTCGCCTCCTGCTCAAGAATCACCATTGGTAATTAAAAAGGATTTTAGTGAAATTAATTGAAATGAACCAGAAGATGAGTACGAGACTTTTACGATGTTTGATGAGGAACAAGATATTGATCTAAAATATCATCAAGTTGAACCAACACAAACCTTAATAGACACTGGTGTAAAAATTGATCCTCAGCTTGGGGTCTATGGTTTTAAACCATTAAGAGAACCAAGCATGGAAACTTTTATAAACAATGATGGTCAAGAAGTTGATGATTCTTTATTCTTTGAAGAAATTTTAAAACCATCTCTTGATGGAAAAACTCAAACAGATGGGATGGTTAAATCATTGGTTTCTCTTCCTGATTCTGTAAATTTAAACCAAAAAGATTTGTTGTACAAACAAGCATTAGCAGAAGTTTTAAAAACCAGAAAGGCTAGTGCCTCATTTTTAAAACGTCAGTTAAAGATTTCTTTTAGTGAAGCAAGTGAAATTATTAACCGAATGGAAGCAGAGGGTCTAATTGGTCCTGATAACGGTTGAAAAACCCGAGAAATCTACTATAAACCAAAATAAAGTCGAAAAAAAATCAAACCAAAAGTAAAGGTTTGATTTTTTTAAATTTATAGCATATATTTTATTTAAAATAAAGCGGGTAAAGAATATGCAAATGGAACAAATTAGCTTAACTTGATCAGTGATAAACGATGAAAAAGCTGCTTTGACTTTTTTTAAGGAATTGGATCAAAAAGAAAAGAGTTTTAACCTTAATTTTCAAAAATCAGATGGGTTTGAAGCGGGTTTCAAAGAAAGTTTTACTAACTTTAAAAATGATTCTGATTTAAAATGAGATCAAGTCCAACCTTTAGTAATTTGCTGATCATTACGCTTAAACTTGAATAAACCAATCAAAGATATTTTAATTGATAAAACTGATAGTATTAGTGCAAGTTACGAACAATATATGAAAGAAGAAGATCACTTTGATTATTCTTTGGTTGATGAAATTGTTAACCGTTTAAAAGAACTAATTATTGAAGTTTATGAAACTCATATCCCCTTTAATTTCAACGAATTGTTTGAAACTTTTTTTGATCAAGAAGAAAGCTTTGGTTTTGACTTATACCAACTTAATGCTACTAATACAAGTGAAGATGAAATTTTTATTATTGATGTTGATTCAGCACAAAGCAATGGGGTCTTTCCATTAATTATTGATGAAGTGGTTAAACGAATCAAACTTCGTCGACGTTAAGGTGTTTATGAACAAAAGTGATTTAAAGAGTTATTTACATATCCAATCCAAGAAGTTTTCCAATACGCTTTTAATTAACCTAGTTTTTTTCTTGGGTTTAATGATTTTTTGAGCAATTAACCTTTATTCTTCAATTAAAAATGTTAATAATTCCCGACCAAATCAGATTTTAATTTATGATGGTTTAGTTTTTTTTACAGTTTGAGTGCTTTACACAATAGTTAAAAACTATCTTGGTTATTCCAAACTACAACAATTGATTAAAATAGTTTCTCAAGATTATAATCTTGAAGTTTTGAGGTTGATTAATTTTCCCTTATATTGAACCTTTTATGGTGGTTATTATCATTTAATCGAACAGGAGTTGAGTGGTTTAGTTCCTCCCCAATATCTGTTTCATCAATTGAAGGTAAAATCAAACTTGAAGCATTTAAATTGAAAATCAGTAGTTTTAATGCTTGCTCTTTTATTGAGTGGTTTGGGGTTTTTTCTTTCAATGGTAATTTATTTTCCGACCCTTAACTTCAAGAGCCATTGACAACTGGTTTTTACTCTTTGCCTTCTTCTTGTTTTTTGTTTAGGAGTTTTTTGTTTTCTTCTTCCTCGTCAAGTTATTTTAAATTTGAAGGTAAAATTAAACCAAACAGCCCAAATTAGTCAAGATGCCTATTTTAATAATAATCGTTATTTTGGTTTAACCAATACTTTAACTAAACTTTGAATTCCGCCTCTAAAACACTAACTTGTCAGGAGAAACTCATGGATAAAACTTATTTTAATAACCAAACCCTAGAAGATAAAGTTAAAAACCTCCCTCATAAACCTGGATGTTATCTTTATTACAACAATGAAGGAAAGGTCATTTATGTTGGAAAAGCTAAAGATTTACGTAAACGGGTAATTTCGTATTTTAATCGCGCTCACAACATTAAAACTACTCGATTAGTTCGTGACATTCAGGATTTAGACTTTTTTGTGGTTAGTAATGAAGCAGAATCATTTCTATTAGAACAAAACCTGATTAAAAAATACCACCCTCGCTACAACATCATCTTAAATGATGATAAAGCTTATCCTTATATTATTATTACCAATGAAAGGGACCCCCAGTATAAATACGTTCGCAAGTATAACAAAAAAGCGCTTCGCAATTACGGTCCTTTACCACAAGGAAGTAATGCTCGAAACCTTTTAAGGGTGATGGAACGTTTATTTCCTTTGCGTCGGTGCAAGGGATATCAAGGAAAACCGTGTATTTACTACCACCTTCACCAGTGTTCTGGTGCTTGTTTTAAAGTAGTTGACCCCCAATATTACCAAGAACAAATTCGTCATGTTGACCGCTTTTTTAAGGGAAAAACTACCGAGGTTCGGACTGATTTATTAAAAAAAATGGATTATGCTGCTTCTAATTTACAGTTTGAAGAAGCAGGAAGGTTGAAAGAGTTGTTAGAATCACTTGATTATGCGCTTTCACGCCAAGAAGTAACCATTGATGATGAGGCTAATCGCGATGTGATTGCTTATGAAGTTGATGATGAACATCTTGTTTTTGTGACCTTGTTTTATCGGGCAGGAAGATTGTTGTATAAAGACCAGTTAGTCAGTGTTTATCATGATCAGGATTTAGAAGAATTAGTAATTAATTATGTGAGTCAAATCTATGAAAAAAACATCTTACCAGACCAAATCATTCTTCCTAAAGACATTGATTTATTTCAATTAGAAGATAAAGCTAAACCTTTGGCAACCCACCCGTTAAATCCTCAAGAACAGGCACTTTATCAATTAGCCCAAGAAAATGCAATTGAGGCTTTAAACCAAGTTAATCTTCAAAGTCAAAGTGTTAATGATAAAGAGAGTGAAGTTTTAAAGCAACTCCAAATTCTTTTGAACTTGCCAACCTTTCCAGAACATATTGAAATGTTTGATATTTCCAATTTGGGTGATGAGTTTGTCACTGGAAGTTGTGTTGTTTATTATAATGGTAAGCCTTCCCGGAATGATTTTCGGAAATATAACATTGAAATCGAAGCTCGTGATGATGCGAGTCGGTTAGAAAATTTGGTTTACCGTCGGTACCAAAAGAGTTTAGTCGAGCATCGTCCGCTCCCTGATCTTGTGATTATGGATGGAGGCTTAAATCAAGTTCACGCCGCTAAAAAGGTGCTTTCAGCCTTAGGTTTAGAACAAATTCCTGTGATTGGTTTGATTAAAAATAGCCATCATAATACAGAAAAAATTCTTGATTTAACCCAAAGCGAACAAGTTTTAGATAAACATTCAGGGTTGTATAACTTTTTAGCCAGCATGCAGTTAAGGGTTGATAGTTATGCTAAATCTGGTTTTAGACAAAAACAAAATCGTGCCTTTCTAACTAACGAGTTGTTGACAATTAAAGGGTTAGGATTAAAAAAGATTCAGGAGTTAAATAAGCATTACCAAACTAAAGGTGATTTAAAAAGAGCTAGTTTTGAAGAACTGGACTTGATTATTAAAAATCGACAAACGACAATGAAACTTTATCATTATCTTCATGATGATGATTAAAATTTCGTAGTTTTGTGCTAAAATGGCAGAAAAATTAAGTTATAATGTAAAAATCAAAACGGAGGTAGTGAAAACTGATGGCAGAAGAGATTATTTTAACTAAAGAGGGGTTAGAAGAAAAAAGAAAGGAACTACGACATTTAATCGATGTAATTCGTCCCCAAGTAATTGATGAATTGGTAGAAGCAAGAAACCAAGGTGACTTGTCTGAAAATGCTGATTATGATGCAGCAAGAAACAAACAAGCAGAAATTGAAAGTCGGATTAAAGAATTAGAATCAGTAATTTCCAAAGCAAAAGTAATTAATACTGGTGGTAAAAAAGGGGAAGTGAAGATTGGTTCTCAAGTTGAATATCAAGATTTGAAAACTCAAAAAATTCATATGGTTAAAATTGTTGGTGCGATTGAAGCCGATCCGTTTGCAGGGTTAATCTCAAACGAGTCTCCCCTTGCTAAAGCAATGCTTGGTCACAAGAGCGAAGAGGTTTTAGAAGTTAGAGAAGTTAATGTTCCTTACAAAGTAAAAGTTGTCAGTGTTAAATAGTTTATTAAACCCAAAAACAAGTTTTGTTTTTGGGTTTTTCTAAGATAGAAAGGTTAAGATGTGAGTTCAACAAACGTTTAAAAACAGTTTACCAACCATTTATGTGGTCGGAACACCGATTGGTAACTTAAACGATTTTAGTCTTCGAGCGATTGAAACGTTAAAAACAGTAGATTATATTCTTTGTGAAGATACCAGAACTAGTCAAATCCTTTTGCAGAACTTTCAGATTAATAAACCCTTAATTTCCTTGCATAAATACAACGAATTAGAACGTAGTAAGCGAGTTAAAGAATATTTAAATCAAGGTTGTGATTTGGCAATTATTAGTGATGCTGGAATCCCGACCATTAGCGATCCAGGGTCATGATTACTAGCGTCTTTGGTAAATGAAGAAATGCTGAAGTTCAATCTTAGCGCACTTAACTGTGGTCCTGCTTATATTCATGCTTTGGTCGCTAGTGCTTTGGTAGGGAAAAGCAATTACTTTCACGGTTTTTTAACTAGTAAAAATCAAGTAGCAAAAGTTCATGAATTGACAAAGATTGTGCAGAATTATTCTGATACTTTAATTTGTTTTTATGAATCAGTACACCGAATAAAAGAAACCATCTTAGTTTTGGACCAAGTATTAATTAACCAACCCCAAACACTTGTAGTCATTGCTCGAGAATTAACTAAGATGAATGAAGAAATTATTCGGGGAACGATTCGCGAAGTTGCTGAGTTTATTCAGAGTCCTGAATTTGTTTTCAAGGGTGAATTTGTAATTTGCTTTGCTAATTCTTCTTTTAAGTTAGTTTTGTCAAAACAAGAACAAATTGCTTTAATTCAAGAACAAATTAATCAAGGATTAAAATTAAAAGCTGCTTGTCGAGTGGTCAGTGTTCAAACTGGTTTACCAATCAACGAACTTTATGCAGTATTTTTAAAAGAAAGTGGTAAAAAAACCTAAAACCTTCCTTATTCTTTAGGGGAGGAAGAAAATGAAAAAATTAACAATTCAAGCAAAAAAACAAATTAAGGCAGGAAAAGGTGTCAGTGGGAGTTTTCTTAGTGGTCTTGGTAGTATTTTTAAAGCAATCGGAGGGTTTATTACTGATACAATCTCAACGATTGCAACAACAGTTTTTATGTTTAATGATCATCAACACCACGATAAGGTCACTTATAAGTTAGGAAACAATCAAATCAGTATTGATGATAGCAAAAGTAATAGTTTAAACCATGATAATCACTCTGATGATGATCATCAAGTTAAACTTGCTCACACCACTCCGACTACTCAATTGCACTTAGAAGACCCTTACCAATTGGGTCAGGAAATAATAGGAGGGGATTATGGTGGTCCTGATTTTACCTAGATTTATTTAGGTGTAGAATTCTTGGTAATCTTTTTATTGAATCAGATGGTGAAATTAGTTATAATAACTAACGTTGAAATGAGTTTCAACCGCTCTTTTTTGTGTCAAAAAGTTGGTGAAAACCCACGCAATAAGGCGAGTCTAGACTGGAGGAAATAGAAATGTTTGCGATTATTAGAACTGGTGGAAAACAAGTTAAAGTTGAAATCGGATCAGAAATTTATGTGGAAAAAATTTCTGGAGAAGCAAATGACAAAGTAACTTTTGAAGAAGTCTTGATGATTGATGGTCACTTAGGGAACCCAATTGTTAAAGATGGAGTTGTCAAAGGAACGGTGATTAAACAAGGTAAAGGAAAGAAACTTCGCGTTGTTCGTTATCATCCCAAAAAAAACATTCGAAAGGTTTATGGGCACCGTCAACCTTATACCAAAGTGCGAATTGATGAAATTTCGATTGCTAAAAATAAGGTGGTTAAAGAAATTCCTGCCGCAACTAAAACTGCTAAAAGTAAACCAGCAGTTAAAAGTGAAGGGAAATAAGAATGGTTAAGGTGGAATTAACCAAACAAAATGGTCAGTTTTTAGAGTTAAAGATGAGCGGACATGCTAATGGTGGTGATTATGGTCATGATTTAGTTTGTGCAGCTTTAACAGGAATCATGAGCGGCGCTTTAAATGCTTATGATGCTGAATATCGTGATGATGTAATCTTGATGGTGAAAGATAACTCTATCAGTATTAAGGTGAAAAACTTGGCGAACAAGGATGTACAAAAAACTTTTGGGTTTCTTGTTTACCAAATCAAAACCATTTTGGTGCAATATCCACAAAATGTTACTTTAAAGGAGGTCGGATAAAATGCGTTTTTTATTAGGATTACAATTTTTTGCTTCTAAAAAAGGAGTTGGATCAACTAAAAATGGTCGTGACTCAGAATCAAAACGTTTAGGGGCAAAAAAAGCAGACGGTCAATTTGCTAATGCTGGTTCAATCATTTTTCGTCAACGAGGAACTAAAATTCACCCTGGTGAAAATGTTGGTCGTGGAGGCGATGATACTTTATTTGCGTTAGTGAGTGGTGTTGTTAAGTACGAAAAGTTCGGGAAGAACCGTACAAGAGTAAGAGTAATTGCTCAAGAAGCTAAATAAAAAATTAAAAAGCGCTTAATTGGCGCTTTTTAATTTTTCTAAATAATCACTAATTCCCTGATAGTTATCAGTGGTACTATCATTAGCTAGTGTTTTTACTTCATCAATAGCATTTTTCATGGCTATACAATAAACTTCAGGATCACTGAAAACAAGAAGATCGTTAAGATTATCACCAAAGTAAATAATGTTTTTCTTTGCCAATGAAACTTGATCAAAATGATTAATTAAGAGCAAACAACTTTCTAGACCTAAAATTTTGTTATTGTTCTTTTCTAAAGAAAGATAAATTTCAAAAACTAACTTATATCAAGTCTCAAAATTATGAACAATAAAGTGAAGAAAACTTCGGTTTTGAAGGTTAATGATTTCATAATTTTTAAAGTTCAATTTTTCAAAAACTTCCTTAATTTTGGTTTTATTTTGAGTATTTATTTGGAAATAACTATCGTTGGTCAAAAAATTATAGATAACTATTCCGTTTAACCCAATAAACCATTTTGTATAATTATCAATACCAATACTTGTGTTAGTCAGGACGTTATATCCATCTTTTGGTAATGCACCAGTATTCATCACAAGATAAATTTTTTGTTCACTCAAACCACTAAGAGTTTTTTGGTTAGCTTCACTCATATTGTGGTAGTTATCTAATAAAGTACCATCAACATCAACCATTATCATTCTGATGGTTTCTTTGATTTTTTTTATCATGATTCAAGTCTCACTTTACTTAGATTTTAGCATTGAAACAGTTGAGAAACGACAAGAAAATTTTTGTTAGCTTTCTTCTTAAATATAAAGCGATAAGATACAATAAAAGTAAGGCAGGTTGAAAAAAATGAAAACAACAGGGGTTATTATCACAATCGTCGTCATCGTTGCTTTACTAATCTTCGGGTTTTTAATTCAAAGTGTTCGACATAAAAAAAGTCAGAAAAAACGTGAAAAAGAGTTCAACCAAAAACATAATAATGCTTCAAGTTCAACTAAGAATCAATCCAGAAATTATTCTGCTTATAATCAACACTTGCGTGATCAGTTTTCAGCAAAACGAAAGATATGATTTACTAACATCCACCATCAAGTAGAAATTCCAGGACTTAATTATCAAGAGTTTATTCAAGTTTTCCCATTTTTTTCTAATTTAGAAGCTACTAAAAAGTATTTAGAAACTCGAAATTTAAGTAGTGAAAAACTTCGTGAAACCATGTTTTTTTTAGAAAAAGCACAAATAAAATTTAATAAAGTATGTCTTAGTGCTGATGATCGTTTATTAGGTCAATTTCAAAACTTAGTTACTTATCTTGATGCTAATGCGATTGAATTTTTTAGTAAATATTATCTTGAATTTTTAGGTTTTAACGCCTATTCATTGGTAAGTTTTTGATACGAAGAAGTTCTTGCTCATACTGTTAATTTAGCTGTAAGTAATCAAACTCTTGATCATAATTATCTAAAAGCAGGTTTGAAAAGTTATGAAAAGAGTTTAAATAGTTCTATTGACCAATTAGTCCAAAGAATGCGCTCAGATTTATATCAACAAACCAGAACTTCTTATGAAGAATTTATCAGTGAGTTCTTAAACCAGTTTTTCCACCAAGGTTCAAACTATAATCGCACTAAATTCAATTCTGGAGGTTATAATGGTTATCAAGGTGAGGAAAGTGAATATTTTGCTCATCAGGATAAGGTTGCTTTAAACGCTGCTTATAAAGAACTGGGTGTTGAACTGAATGCAAGTGATGAGCAGGTGAAAAGTGCTTATCGTCAACTGGCAAAAACTTATCATCCTGACAAAAATCCTTCCGTGCAAGCTCGAGAAAAGATGAGTCAAATTAACGCTGCTTACTCGCTGATTAAAGAACAAAGAAATATTAAATAAAATAAGGAGAAGACAGATTATGGAAAAATTTTTAAACAAAAATGTCAAACTAAATAATGGAGTAGAAATGCCTATGGTTGGTTTTGGTACTTATAAAATTACTGATCCAGTTCAAGGAGAAGAAGCAATTGTTGAAGCAATTAATTTTGGATATCGAATGATTGACACAGCTGATATTTATCAAAACCATGCAATTGTAAAAAAAGCAATTGCCAAATCAACTAAAACTCGTCAGGATCTTTTTATTACTTCAAAGATCTGAAACACTGACCAAAGTCGTGATAAAACCCTTGCATCATTTAACCGCATTTTAACCGAATTAGATACTGATTATTTGGATCTTGTTTTAGTACATTGACCAGCAAAAAGTGGAAACGAATGTTACCATGCCTTAGAAGAATTATATAAAGAGGGAAAAGTTCGTGCGATTGGAGTTTCGAACTACTTAGTTGATGATTTAAAAGGTTTAATTGCTGAAAGTGAAATTAAACCAATGGTTGACCAAGTGGAAATGCACCCAATGTATCCTGTTTTAGACTTACAAGTTTTTGCTAAAGAAAATGACATCCAAATTGAAAGTTGAAGAACAATGATGGGTGGTCAGTTTGATGATGCGTCTTACATCGTGGAATTGAGTGAAAAATATCATGTGCAACCTTCATCAATTGCTTTGCGTTGAGCATTACAAAGTGGAGTTGTAATTATTCCTAAATCAGTTCATGTTGACCGTATTAAAACTAATGCTTCGCAAATTGATGAGTTCGTGTTAACTGATGAAGAGATGGAAAAAATCAACGTCTTGGAACCTTCTAAACGTCTTGGACCAGACCCTTTAGTTTATGATCGTAAATAATTTGCTTTAAAATTGTTTGTAATCTAGACTAAATGCTTTGCAGTTTTGATTAAAAAATAACGAATTGAATGATGGTTAACTTGTCTTAGTAGGCAAGTTTTCTTTTCTGGTTTCTTGGTTGAAATTAAGGCATTTCTTCTTTAAAATAAAAGAGTTATATGATCGTTAAAGAGAAATAACAAGACACATTAGGGAATGACATACCACGTGCTCAAGCTTTTAATATTTGAGTGGAACTGTTTCGAACCTTCTGGAAGTTTAACAAATAAATTAGAAAAGGGAAAAATAATGGCAAAAGAATTAACACGCGAAGAGTTATGAGATGCAGGAGTTCAATACGGACACCAAACCAAAAGATGAAATCCAAAGATGAAGTCTTATATTTATGGGGTTAAAAATAAAAACCATATCATTGATTTACAACAAACAATGAAGGCATTGGATGATGCAAAAAAAATTGTTGAAGAAATCGGAAAAAACGAAGGGAAAATTCTTTTTGTAGGAACAAAGAGAAATGCTAAGTTAGCGGTTAAAGAAGCTGCTTTAAGAAGTCAAAACTTCTATGTTAACACTCGTTGATTGGGTGGAACATTGACTAACATGAAAACGATTTCTTTAAGAATTCGTGCTTTATGAAACATTGAACAAGAAGAAAAATCTGGACAATTGGCTTTAAGACCAAAAAAAGAACAAATTTTAATCTTAAAAGAAAAGGCTAAGTTAGAGAAAAACTTAGGTGGAATTAAGCAAATGCATAAACTTCCTCAAGCCTTGTTTATCACTGACCCAATCATTGATGAAATTGCTGTGAAAGAAGCTAAAAAACTTGGTATTCCTGTGATTGCAATTTGTGATACAAACGCTGATCCAGACTTAATTGACTTAGTGATTCCAGCAAATGATGATTTAACTGAATCAATTAATTTAATCGTGAATAATATCGTAGAAGCTTATGCTGAAGGCGCTAATTTGACGATGGCTCCAAGTGTTTTGAGAACCAAAATTGTTAAACGTGAACCACGTGAGGGTGAAAATCGTTATCCTCGTCGTCGTTTTAATAATGATGAAGTTGAATCTCGACCACAAAGCGAAACTCAAAACCAAGTTCCTAATGAAACTAAAGATAAAGAATAAGAAAGGAAACAAGAAAAATGGCAATTGATGCAAAATTAGTAAAACAGTTAAGAGACATTACTCAAGCAGGAATTGTGGATTGTAAAAAAGCTTTGGAAGCCACTGATGGTGATATTGATCAAGCAATTCTTTGATTAAGAGAAAACGGTTTGGCAAAAGCAGCTAAGAAATCTGATCGTGTTGCAGCTGAAGGAGTTACTTTGGCTAAGCAAGATGCTAAAAGTGTCGTGATTATGGAGGTTAACTCTGAAACTGACTTTGTGGCTAAAAACAAAGAGTTTATGAAGTTGATTGATGATTTGGCTGATGCTTTTTTAGCGCAAAATGTTGAAAGTTTAGAAGCTGCTAAAGGAATCAAACTTACTAGTGGTGAAACTGTTGAACAAGCGTTAGTTAATGCTACAGCAAAAATTGGTGAAAAAATTGATTTACGTAGATTAGAGGTGCGTACTAAAAATGATAACCAAACAGTTAGTGTTTATAACCATGCTAACAACCGGGTTTCAGTACTATTAATTTTTGAAGGAAAGATTAGTGATGCTGATGCTTATAATGTGGCTATGCATGTGGCAGCAATGAATCCTCAATATAAATCAAGAGCAGAAATTCCTGCTGAATTCATTGATCAAGAAGCAAAAATTATTGCTGAAACCACTGATGTTGAAGGAAAACCAGAAAATATTAAAGAAAATATCTTAAAGGGAAGACTAAACAAACGTTTAGCAGAAGTAAATCTTTTAGACCAAGACTTTGTTGTTGATGAAAAATATAAGGTTGGTGATTTTATTAAAGCAAAAGGTGCTACCTTAAAAGAAATGATTCGTTATGAAGTTGGTGAAGGAATTATCAAAATTGAAACTGACTTTGCTTCAGAAGTGGCAGCACAAGTTAAGGGTGGAAACTAATGATGTCGCTTACTTGAACCATTGTTGATAATCAGTTAAAAAACAATAACCAAACAGTCACTCAATTTCTAGTCTTGGCAGTGGTTTTAGCGATTGTTTGAGCAATTCTTAGTGCAATGTTTAGTTACTATTTTTCACGCTTTAGAAAGCTTCCCGCCAAAGAAAAAATTTATGGAAAAGCATCATTGCTAACTACGCTTAGTTTAGGTGTAGTTGTTTTAATTGCTTGAATTCTGGTTTTGGTATTCTATACCCAGCCATCAGCAATTTTTAAAACAGATGGAGTAACTGCTCAAGGGGCGATAATTGCAGTAATTGTGATCGGATTTGTGGCTTTAGTGGCAGTTATGTTGATGATGTGATTCTTTTTGCCTTATTATGGTATTGCTTTTGATGATGAAAGTATTGTGTTTATGGGAGAAGCGATTCCTTATTACAAGATTACAAAAATTATTAAAGATACAAAAACTAGTAATGTTTATGTTAACTATGCTCAAGGGAAACGTACCCATAAAAAGCAAAAATTCCGTAGCACTTCAGTTTTTGGCCAATTTATTTTAGCGAATGCTGCTCTAACAGGAGTTGAGGTAACTCACGAAGACGAACTTGTTTATTATAAGAGTTTGATTCAAGGTCATAAAGTTGAACAAAAACCTGATGATGTAGTGGTTGATCAAAAACTTAAAAGTAAAACTACAAAAACCACTTCTAATGAGAATGAAAAAAATAAAGAATAACCTTAAGGTTATTTTTTTTATCTAATATAATGATTATAATCAAAAGAAGATGAACAAGGGAGCTGGTAAACCAGCTGAGAGTTAGATGCAATCTAAGACCTTTGACCTGATGTGGATAATGCCAACGGAGGAAAGTTTATTTACTTTTTTTGTCTACCTCTGGTTAAAAATGCGATTATGTCAGGAGTTAGATGAGTAAAATGTTTAATCAAAGAGAAAAAATTTTTCAAATTTTTGAACAAAAACGCAAAGCGTTTTTCATTTATTCAATACTTTGAACACTGGGAATTGGTAGTGCTTTTGTTTTTGGCGTAATTTTTTTAAACCTTCACTTTAGCACTAATTTAAAAATTAATGGTCAAATAACCGTCTTTATTTTATGATTGGTGGTAGAAGTTTTTGCCACTTTAGTTTATTTAGCATTACTTATGATTAGTCTTTTCAGTCTTAATTATTCCTGAAATGCTTGAAAAGAGCGACTTTTTTATGCTTGTATTAGTTTTAATTTTTATGAAATAGTCAATATCTTAATTTATAGTTTTTCTCATCACTTTTTTAGCTGATCTCACCAAAAGTGAACGACTTATGATTTTTTAATTATCGCTTTAAGTTATGCAGTTTATCTTCTTTTAGTTTTACTTTTTAAACAATTATTAGGAATGGTACCTACAGTTTTTCTTAGTTTTAGTTTTGAATATTTAACCTTATTTTTTGTAGCCTATCTTACCAATTCTTTTGCTAAGACTTTTCTTACCGGATTATTAAGTGGCAGTTCGCTCTTATTCTTTCCTTCAACCTTTTTTATTAACTTCTTCCAGTTTAGTTTTGATTATTTAATTCCTAATTTAATGGTTAGTTTAGCAACGATTGTTTATTTTAACCAGAGAAAGCCATCACGAAGTAAATGAATTACTTTCTTCATTTTACCCTATTTAGCAATTTACTTATCTAGAGTAATTGGCGGGGTATTGTTTTATCAAAACTTCACTTACCCTGGTTTTCCTTTATTTTTATATTCTTTAATGATTAATGGTTTAAATACTTTTTTTGATTTTCTTTGTGTTGGTTTAATTGGTGAAATGATCTTTTTACGCTTAGAAGTCTTGAAAAAACGTTATGATCAAAAAAAGAAGCGTTATAAAATGGATTATTCAATTTACAAGTAAAGTTATTTTTTTTATAATCAAGGAAAAGAAGGCGAGGATTAAGTTTTGAAATATCAACGGGTTTTACTAAAGTTAAGTGGGGAGGCTTTGAAAGATCAAGATAATATTTATGATGGTCAAAAACTTAACCAAACTGCTGACCAATTAATTTCGATGGTTAAAGATGGCTTACAATTAGGAATTGTTGTTGGTGGAGGAAACATCTGAAGAGGAAAATTATCAGATGAGTTAGGTATCGAACAAATCAGCGGTGACTATATGGGAATGATGGCAACAGTCATGAATGCTTTGGCCTTGCAAGCAGTTATTAACCAGAAGGGTTATGCTAAAGTAGTTGTTTATTCTGCTTTAAAGATTGAAAACTTAACCAAGGATTATAATTTTTATGAAGCACGAGATTTGTTAGCTCAGGGTTATATTGTCATTTTTGCTAGTGGAACTGGATATGCTTATTTCACAACTGATACTACTGCGATAATTCGAGGTATTGAAGTTAAAGCTGATGCGATTTTGATGGCCAAAAACGGGGTAAGTGGTGTTTATGACTCTGATCCCAAACAAAACCCTGAGGCGAAACTTTTTACTAAGTTATCTTATGATGATATCATTGCTAAAAACTTACATGTGATGGATCAAAGTGCTGCTTTGATGGCTAAACAAGCAAAAATGAAAATTGTTGTGTTTGATATGCAACAACCAGATAGTCTGACTAAGATTATTCAAGGAAGTTTAACTTCAACAATTATTGAAGAATAGGAATTAATGAGATGAGTATCGAAGAGACAACAGTGCAAACTAAGCACGCAATGGAAGACACAATTCAAGGGTTTAAACAACACTTGAATCAAATTCGGACAGGAAGAGCAAATGCTAATATGTTAAGTAGTGTGATGGTTGAAGCTTATGGTGTTTTAACTCCAATTAACCAAACTGCTTCAGTTGGTGCCCCAGAACCACAATTATTAGTAGTTAAACCTTATGACAAATCCCAAGTTGACAACATTATTCAAGGAATTAATCGTGCCGATTTAGGATTTAATCCAATTTTGGATGGAGAAATTATTCGGATTAATATTCCGAGTTTAACTGAAGACATTCGTAAAGATATTGTGAAAAAGATGTACAAGGAGTTAGAAAACTTTAAAGTAAGAATTCGCAATAATCGTCGTAGTGCACTTGACCAAGTGAAAAAGAATAGTGAAATTTCTGAAGATGTTCTCAAAGGATTTGAAAAAGATGTTCAAACTTGAACTGATGAAGCAATCAAACAACTTGATCAATTAGCAAAACAAAAAGAAAAAGAATTAATGACAATTTAACCTTCAAAAGAAGGTGTTAAGCAGAATTCATATAAGATTCTAAACTGGTAACTACTTCAAGTGTTTATCAAAATGGCGGTAATTAAACCAAGAGTTTAACCACCCCTGCTTCTTGCTGATGGTTGGTATAAAAAATTAGTAAGCATCAAAGAAAAAATAAGCAAGAAGACATTGTCGAAAAGAACAATGTTCTTTTTGTTTTCTGGTTTAAAATTAAAAGAAAAGAGAGTGAAAAAGCAATGACTACCAAAACAATTTATCAAAACTTTAAAGAGATGCTGATCAAAACTGCAACTAAACTTGGGATTGATGAACCCCGCCCTCAAATCGAATTAAATAAAACTGGCATTGATGCTCATTTTTCAACTACGGTTGCTTTGACAAACGCCAAGAAAAAACGTGTTGCTCCTCAAGTTTTAGCATCAGAATTTCGTGATCAACTTTTAGCTGATTATCAAGAAGTCTTTGCTGATATTAGTATTGCTGGACCAGGATTTATTAATGTTACTTTTAATCCGAGTTATCTTTCAAAAGTTACTGGTCAAATCAATACTGCAAAACTTGATTATGGAAGAGTAGAAAAGAATCACCAAATTGTTAGTCTTGAAGAAGTTTCAGTTAATCCGACTGGTTATTTGCACGTTGGTCATGCTAGAAATGCAGTGATTGGAGATTCTTTAAAACGTTTATTTGAATTTACTGGTTATGATGTTTTGACTGAATACTATGTCAATGATGCGGGAAACCAAATTAACATTTTAGCAGTAACGGTTTTTGTTTATTATTTAAATCAGCTAGGGATTAAAACTTCTTTACCTGAAGAAACTTATAAAGGTGAAGGTTATGAATTAGTAGCTCATCGATTAGTCGAAGAGTATGGTGATAAGTTTAAAGATGTCACTTTTACCAGTAACCAAATTGATGATGAAAAAGTAAATGAAATCTTCCGCAAAAAAGCGACTGCTTATTTTTTAGAAATTATCAAAAGTCAATTAAAAAGTATTGGTGTAGAAATTGGTTATTACAATAGTGAGCAAAAAATGTATGACGACCACGAAATTGAAAAAGTCTTGGCACTTTATGAACAAAAAAAAGCGACTTATTATCAAGAAGGAGCACTGTTTTTAAAAACAACTCAGTATGGGGATGACAAAGACCGAGTATTGGTTAAAAGTGATGGTAAGACTTATACTTATCTCACTCCAGATTTAGCTTCTCACAACGTTCGAATTAACCGTACCAAAGCAAATAAACTAATTAATGTCTGAGGTGGTGATCACCACGGGTATATTGCGCGGATGAAAGCAGGGTTAACATGATTGGGTAACGATCCTGATATTTTAGAAATTCAGATGATTCAAATGGTTCGAGTTATTAAAAATGGTACTGAATTTAAAATGTCAAAACGAAAAGGAACCGCAATTTGAATGATTGACTTAGTCGAAATGATTGGTAAAGATGCCCTTCGTTATATGCTTGCTGCTAAAGATGCTAATTCACATATGGATTTGGATATCGACTTGGTTCAACAAAAGAACGCTTCTAATCCGGTTTATTATGCTCAATACGCCACTGCTAGATTACACTCTATTCTTCAACAAGCTAATGATCGTGATTTAGCACCAGACTTTAATCAAACTGCTTTATTAAAAGAAGAAAAAGAAACTACCCTGTTAATTACTTTAGATAATTTTCAAGAAGTGGTTAAACAAGCGACAAAACAACGTTCTCCCCACTTAATTACTGACTATATCCAGGTAGTTGCTCGCCAGTTTCATTCTTATTATGCTGAATTTAAAATCATTGATATCAGTCAGTTGGAACTAACTAAGGTTCGCTTGGGTTTAATTGTGAGTGTCTTACAAGTTTTAACTAACGCTTTTGCTTTAATTGGTCTTGATGTAATTGAAGAAATGTAATTTCTTAATGATTAGGGTAAAATAAAATTATTAGTTGTTAATTGAGACTTTAACTCAAGGAGGTTAAGTGTGGCGCAAAACTGAGATTTGTATTTACTTGACCCCTTGTTGTTATTTTTTGGTTTTCTTAGCATTATTTTTGTTATTTATAAAGAGCGCTTAAGTTTGAAGTGAATTGCTTTTGGAGTTGAAACGATTCTTTTTTGGGTTGCTTGTGGGATTATTATCCAATGAAACACCGCCCAGTTGGGGTGAAAAGTTTTTTCTACACCAGTACAGATAACCTTACTCTTTTTTGGAACAAACTCTCTCTTTTTAGTGTTTCTTAAACCCTTAGCAACTTTTTTAACCGGAAAGATTCATCATCGTCGGGTGTGAATGTACTTTGCAGGAATAATGCTCTTTTTAGCAACAATTTTTACCTTTGTTAATAAAAATGGTTCTTCGATTGCTCTGTTTGTAGTCATTGCCTTATTTTTAGCTCTTGCACTTTCAGCAAATTCGTTATTTTTCTTGTTTGAAAATGAACAGTTTTATTATCGAGCTGCTCCCACTTTGAGTGTGACTGTGATTTCGGTTTTTATTTTATTTGGTACTTTTTTTGGTAGTTATTTAGCAGGATTAGAAATTAATTTAACCCAGCAAAAATCTGGTTATAACCATGTTGTTCTTTATAGTTTAACAAGTTTTTTCCTAGTTTTAAGTGCGTTATTTTCGCTTGTCAATTTTAAAGAAGATGTCCATTATGTCAGTGATTTAGATGATCGGCTTCTTGCTGAATTACCTCAGTTTAACTGGAAAATTCTTGTTTGGTTAATCGGGGTTGTCTTTGCTTTTAGTTTAATTTTTGCTACCACCCAGTCAGATTTAATCACAACATACCTTACTACCAGGTTGTTGAACCGGACTAATTTCAACCTGATGAGGATAAGTGCTTTTTTACGTACTTATCAAGTTTTCTTTGTTGCCCCTCAGTTTTTGTTTGGATATTTAATTTACAAGTTCTTCATTGAAAAGTTTGGCTTTCGAAGTTTAATTATCAATAGTATTGGAATTTGCTTTGCGGCTTTGATTGTCAGTCTTTTTGCTGATGAACCGATTGTTTATTTAATCTTTAACTTCTTTTTAGGGATGGGTAGTGCACAAATTTTCTACGCTTGTTTTGCTATGGCAATTTTATGGAATTACCGAACCCAAGGAATTCCTGCTACTGGTTTAGTGAGTGCTGCTCAAACTTTTGCTCAATTTATTATCAATACAGTTATTAAAGCATTAAAATTAGGGGGGGTAGGAATCTTTAACGTTTATCAATCGATTTGAAAAGATTCCACTCTTGATGTAGATAAAATTAACCAATATAACAACGAGGGCGGAAGGGTTGTAGTGATTCTGTTGTCTGTAATGTGTGGACTTTTGATTGCAATGACGTTAGTTTCTTTTTTTAGTATGAAACTTTACTTTGCTGATACTTTAAACATTAACGAAGCCAGAGCAAATGCTAAACGTTTATTAAAAACAGATTTACAAGCCAGAATCAACCACCGCTCTTCAGTTGAAGAATTAAATAGTTATGGAGCGAAGCGTTATGAATTTAGAAACCATTAATCAAGAGCAATTAACTGATTTAATGACCAATAATCAAACCTTTAAGTTGATTGATGCTGATGTACAAGCTAGATTGCGACAAATGATTGTTGATCAACCACAACCACTTGATCTGACTAGTGTAGATGATCAAAGGGTCGGGATTGAATTTTTAAAGTATCTTTTTAAAAAGAATAACTTTGATCCAACTGATTATTATGAAGATTTGTTAATGTTTTTAAAAATTTGTGCAGGAGTTAATCATCGTCACAATATTACCCAGTCTGATTTGGTTTTCCTAAGTCAAATTAGTTTACCTATTGCTAACTGGAAGACGGTTTTAATTGATACACTAAAATCGACGATGTTCAAGGAGTTGTATCAACAAATGGATCTTAATGGGGATTATAAAGACCAGTTAGTTTTTAAAATAACTGATAACAACCAGATAAGTGAGAAAGATTATCAACAAGCTCAAAAAAATATCACTTGAGGACAAAATGAGATTTTATCATTAACTGCAAGTTTGACTACTTTTCAAACCAATCCCCAAATGGTGAATGAAATTAACCAAACGGTTGTGAATGATTATTATCAAACATCAGTTGATCTAATTTTGCGTCGATTAAAATTTCAAACTTTAGGGTTTCAAGTTTTTTTAAAAAGCGCCTCAATAACAAAATAATTCTTTTATTTCTTCATTGTGTTATAATACAACTATATATTAGTGTGTATAATTTCTATGTACACAAAATTTTATAGATAGGAGATTATCTTGTGCAAAATACAAATATTAAACTACGAAGATTTTTAGCTTCTTTAGTTAACTGAGCGATTGTTATTCCGTTTGTTAACCTTGTCTTTTGAATTTTAAACAAAGAACCATTAGGACAAAAGCTTTTCAAAACTGAAGGGTTTCAAGGAAAGCCAAAAGGTGAACGTGCTGTTTTTGGACTTTTAACTTTGGTTTGTTTCATGACTTTAATTGGTTTATTAGCAAATATTTACTTCTGATTAAAAGAAGAAGATTCAATTCCAGTAATGTTAACTAAAATGATCTACAAGGATTCAACTAACACCACAACTCCTGGAGCAACTGGGCCTAGTTCACAACCCACTCAAAGTGGATCTACCTCAACAACCAGTAGTGCTGGTACTTCAAGTTCAACAACTGCTTCAAAGACAACTTCAACTGCTAAACCCGCAAGTACTAGTCGACAAACTACTAGTTCTTCAGCAACAACCAGTAGTCCTAAAAACTAGTTTGATAAACATCGAAGAAAAAAATACTTGTGAAAACGAGTATTTTTTGTTTTCTAAGGGTTATCTTGACTTTAGTTTTTGAAAAAACTATAATTAGTACAATTAAAAAAGATGACAAAACCTAGTGTATAAAGTATCAGATGAGAGGGATACTTTATACCTTTTTTAAAATAACGGGAGAAAAATGAAACAAACACAAATCATCATTTTAGATTATGGGAGTCAGTATACCCAATTACTGGCACGAAGAATCCGGGATTTGCATGTTTATGCAGAAGTTGTCAACCATAGGTTAACTTGATTAGAAATGCACCAACAATATCCCAATCTAAAGGGAATTGTGCTTTCTGGAGGACCAGCGTCGATTTATGATGCCGATGCTTATTTGGTTGATCCTGCCATTTTTGATAGTGGTTTACCAATCTTTGGGGTTTGTTATGGTCTCCAATTAATTACCCATCTTTATCACGGAAGTGTAGAACGTGCTTCAAAACAAGAATTTGGTCAGGCAAAGTTAAAAATTCTGCACCCAACTAAACTTTTTACTGATGTACCAGATAATCAGGATGTATGAATGAGTCATGCTGATCATATTACCAAAATGCCTGATACTTTTGAGAAACTAGCAACTTCAGAACATTCGATTGCCGCAATTAAACATCACAGCAAGGAAATTTATGGAATTCAGTTCCATGCTGAAGTGACTCACACCCTGTATGGGGAGCAAATTATTAAGAACTTCTTGTTTTTGATTTGTAACTGTACTCAAGATTGGTTTATGAGTGAGTTTATTAGTGCTAAAGTTGAAGAAATTAGAACATTGGTACGTGATCAAGAAGTTATTCTTGGTTTAAGCGGAGGAGTTGATTCTTCAGTTGCAGCAGCGCTAATCAGTAAAGCGATTGGTGACCAGTTGACTTGTATTTTTGTAGATACAGGGTTATTGCGCTTAAATGAAAGTGAAAAAGTGATGCATGCTTATGAGCAAAACTTTATGATGAAAATTATTAAAGTTGATGCTGCTGACCAGTTTTATCAAGCCTTGAAAGGGGTTGAAGAACCAGAAACCAAGCGAAAAATTATTGGTAAAGTGTTTACTGATATTTTCAGTGATCAAGCAGCCAAACTTCAACACGCCCACTTTTTAGCTCAAGGAACAATTTATCCTGATGTAATTGAATCCTCAACGATTAGTGGGACTTCAAAAGTAATTAAATCTCATCACAACGTGGGAGGTTTACCTGATGATTTAAATTTTAAACTTCTTGAACCGTTACGTACTTTATTTAAAGATGAGGTTCGTAAAGTTGGGGTTGAACTCGGGCTACCTGAATCAATGATTTATCGTCATCCTTTCCCTGGACCAGGATTAGGAATTCGAGTAATTGGTGAAGTTACCAAAGAGAAGTGTGATATTTTAAGATTAGTTGATGATATCTTTTTATCAATGATGGTTGAGCACGATTTATATCACCAAGCTTCGCAATCTTTTGCCACTTTGCTTCCAGTAAAAACTGTTGGAGTTATGGGAGATAACCGGACTTATGACTATGTTTGTGCTTTAAGAAGTGTCCAAAGTGTTGATTTTATGACCGCAACAATTAGTCATTTTGATTGAGAGTTTTTAGAAAAGGTTACTACAAGGATTATTAACGAAGTTGATGGGGTTAACCGGGTAGTTTATGATATTACCTCAAAACCCCCAGGAACAATTGAATGGGAGTAGAATAATGAGTGCAATTGAAGAAAAAATTATAAGTGAAGGAATTACTTTTGATGATGTTTTATTAGTTCCTGCAAAAAGCGACATCCTCCCTGGTGATGTTTCTTTAAAGACAACTTTAACTAAAAACATTCAACTAAATATTCCTGTTCTTTCAGCAGCGATGGATACTGTAACTGAAAGTGAAATGGCTAAAGAAATGGCAATTCTGGGAGGAGCAGGAGTTATTCATAAAAATCTGACCCCTGACCAACAAGCTTTAGAAGTGAGCAAGGTTAAAAAAATTAAGGTTCGGAAAACTGATAGTCAAACTGCAGCAATTGATCAGGAGGGGAGCTTGGTTGTTGGGGCGGCGGTTTCCACTGGTGAGGACACTTTAAAACGAGTAGAGGCTTTGGTGAAGGCAAAAGTCAATTTTATTGTGGTTGACTCTGCGCATGGTCATTCTGATGGAATTTTAAAAACAGTTCGATCAATTCGTGAAATTTATCCTGATTTAGATATTATTGCAGGAAATATTGCTACCAAACAAGCAGCTCAAGACTTGGTTGAAGCAGGAGCTAATTGTGTTAAGGTTGGAATTGGACCAGGAAGTATTTGTACTACTAGGGTAGTTTCAGGAGTTGGAGTACCCCAAATTTCAGCAATTATGGAAGTTTATGATTATTGTCAAACTCACAACATTCCTTTTATTGCTGATGGTGGAATCAAGTATTCAGGTGATGTAGTCAAAGCTTTGGGAGCTGGAGCGAACGTTGTGATGCTTGGAAGCTTATTGGCAGGAACTAAAGAAGCGCCAGGAGAAAGCATCGAACTTGATGGAAAACTTTATAAGACTTATGTGGGAATGGGATCACTTGCAGCGATGAACCGGGGGTCAAGTGACCGTTATTTTCAAAAAGGAAATCAAAAACTTGTCCCTGAAGGAATTGAATCAATTGTGGAATATAAAGGTTTAGTAAGTGAAGTTATCTTTCAAATTATGGGAGGATTACGTTCAGGGATGGGTTATACTGGATCACACAATATTGACCAATTGCGCACCCAAGCCCGTTTTGTGAAGATTACTAATGCAGGGTTGGTTGAGTCACATCCTCACGATGTAAGAATGTTTAAACAAGCACCAAACTATAGAAAGTAAACAAAGAGCATAAAAAAGTCTGCTCTTTTTTCTTTGATTTAACTATAATTAAAGAAACTGGATGAATGGAAAAGAAGTTAGAAAATAATAATTTCAAAATAATACTATTAATTAATTTTTGTGATTAAAATTAAAGTATCAATATTAAACCAACAAGAGTTAGAGAAATTAAGGTTTGGCCACCTTAAAAGGAGCATTAAGTTCGTGCAACGTTGAGAAGAAGTGCAGATTAGTAACTTTTCTGGACCTTTAGATTTATTATTAAATTTGGTCCGTGAAAAGAAACTAAACATTTTAGAGTTAAATTTAATTGAATTAACTCATCAGTATTTAGATTATTTAAATCACCAGCAAGAATTAGACATCGAGATTGCTTCTGAATATTTATTGATGGCAGCGACTTTGATTGAAATGAAATCACGATTGTTAATTCCTCAAGAAACCTTGGTGTCTGATCAAAATGATTATTCTTATGAAGATTTTGTTGAGCAATTATCTCGTTATGAACAATTTCGGACAGTTAGTGATTTTTTCACTCGTGCTCAAGAAGACTATTTCACCACTCGTTCGCCTAAAAAAAGTCAACGAAAATACCAGTTTGACTTTGCTCAATCATCCCAAGAACTTGATGCTGATGAATTTTTATCATTTAATTTAGAAACTCTAAGTAAGGTTTATGCTCGTGTTGCTCAAAAATATCAAAAAAATGTTCTAACGTTTAGTGATGAGGATATCAATATTGATGAAGAAGAGTACCATTTGATTGAAACTAACCTTCTTTCTCCTCGTCAAGTTAGTGATTTGATTTTAGAAAAAATGCAAACCCGTCGCTTGGAAGAGTGGTCGATGTTTGATTTACTAAGTTTTGAAATGATAAATTTAACTAATTTAATTTCAGTTTTTCTCGCAACCTTGGATTTAGTAAAATATCAGATTGTGAGCGTTCGTCAAAATCAAGAACAAACTGATTTATACTTACGTTTTACCAAATATGCATTAGAAAATCCCGATCAATTGAACGGGCTGGAGGTTGAGAATTATGAATAATCAAGAACTACAAGCAATTATTGAAGGTTTGCTTTTTATTAGTGGTGATGATGGGATTGAATTGGGTCAAATTGCTCAAGTTTTAAGTGAGGAAAAACCCTCAGTAATCAAAAAAACGATTAAAGCATTAGAAGATAAATACAATCAAGACGAAGCGTCGATTTTCTCAATTCAAAAATTTAATCAGAATAAATACCGTTTACAAACAAAATCGAAGTATAATAATTATCTAGCGAGATTAAAAACTATCGACCAACCTCATAGACTTACTCCTGCTGCAATTGAAGTGCTTTCAATTATTGCTTATGATGGGCCAATTTCTCGTCATGAAATTGACTTAGTTCGCAAAAGTGATTCTACTTATCAAGTTCAACGCTTAAAAGAAAAACACTTAATTAAAGTGGTTGCTAGGGACAGAATAAATCGTTCTGCATTTTATGAAGTTACTGATAATTTTTATAAAATCTTTAATTTGACCAACGGAAAAGCTGATTTGCCATCTCTTAATTTTGATGACTCATCTCTTGAAGATGAAACCTTAATTAGTAATGATTCGACTGGTCAAAATATTTTTAAAGGAGATCTTAATGAGTAGTCATCAGATTGAACGGGTTCAAAAAATTATTGCCAATCGTGGTTATGTTTCACGTCGGAAGGCTGAAAAATTAATTAGTGAACACCGGGTAAAAGTAAATGGAGAAGTGGTTCAAGATTTAGGAACTAAAGTTTCAGTTGATGCCCAAATTATGGTTGATAACCATCTGGTTGAACCTGCAGCCCAAAAGTATTACTTCATTTTTTATAAACCCCGAAATGTAGTTTCCACAATGTATGATCCCAAACACCGTAAAACGATTGCTGATTATTTTAAAGCAGTGCCAACCAGAGTTTATCCTGTGGGAAGGTTAGATTATGATGTTTCTGGATTAATTTTGGTTACTAATGATGGTGAAATGGCCAACTTTGTAATGCACCCTAGATATGAATTTATTAAAACTTATCAAGCATTAGTTAATGGTAAAACTAGTAAACAAACAGTTAACCAACTTTTAAAGGGAGTGACTATTGATGATGATAATTACTTCACTAAAGCTTTAACAGCTCGCATTGTGAACTACAATCCTGATAAAAATGAATCAATTATTGAATTAAGCATTGCTGAAGGACGTAAGCATCATGTTAAAAAAATGCTTGCTGCTGCTGAAATTGATTTGAAAAAATTAATGCGAACTAAAATTGAGAATATTGAACTTGACCAATTAAAACCAGGTGAATACCGTTCTTTGACCCCATACGAAGTGCGAAGTTTTTATGGAACTTATAAAGCTGTGCGTCGAAAAACTGATTCCTAAGCTTAAAAAAAATCTCATTTTTAAAAAGGATCAAAAAGGTCCTTTTTTTGTGGTTTTTCCTTAATGAAACTTGTTAAAGAACAGGTCTTATCCAAACGGTTTTATTATGAAACAAAATTATATAAGATATAATAAATTTATTAATCTAATTAAAAGGGGTTTTAGAGGATGCGAATCGCAATTTTTGGAACGGTTGGAGCAGGTAAATCAACAGTATCTAATGAAATTAGTAAAAGATTAGGGTACGAAGTTTTTCCTGAACCAATTGATGATAATCCTTATTTTGACGACTACTACAAAGACTTAAAAAACACAGTTTTTAAGATGCAAATCTACATGTTGGCAGCCAGAAGTAAACAACTAAAGCAAGCCCAAAACTTAAAAAACATTATTTTTGACCGAACTATTTTAGAAGATCCGATTTTTATGCAAGTCAATCACGATTTAGGAAACGTTAATGATACTGATTTTAAAACTTATAATGACTTTTATGAAAACGTTATCTTAGAAAATTTAAAAATTCCTGATGAACGGGTAAAGTTTGATATTGTTATTTACTTGAAGGTTTCAACTAAAAAGGCTAAGGAAAGAATTGCTAAACGAGGAAGAGCATCAGAAATGTTGGTTGATGATGATTATTGAGAAAAGCTTAATAAACGTTATGTAGATTTTTATGAAAAGCATAAAAATGATTTCTCTTTTGCTTTAATTGATGCTGAAAATGATGACTTTGACCAAGAAATGCACGATGTCATGGAAGCAATTTATGCTAAAGAACCATCTCTACGTGGTAAATAAAATCAAGAAGAACACAGTTTAATTTGTGTTTTTTTATTTTTTTTATAAAATTAGTTTGTTGAAAAACTTTAACATACAGGAGGAATTATGGGAAGAGCACACGAAGTTCGCGCCGCTTCAATGGCTAAGACAGCAGCAAAAAAATCAGCAGCAAACGGAAGAGCAGCTAAAGAGATTTATATGTTAGCTAAACAAGGAGGAGCTGATGTGACTGCGAATTTGGCTTTGCGAGCTGCAATTGATAAAGCAAAATCAAATCAAATCCCCACTGATGTTATTAATAGAGCAATCAAACGTGCTGAAGGTGGAGATGCGGAGAATTATGTGGAGAATCGCTACGAGGGTTATGGACCTGGATCAGTTGCAATTATTGTTGATTCTTTAACTAGTAATGTCAACCGTGCCATTGCTGAGATTCGCGATACCTTCAATAAAAAGCACGGAAAGTTGGGTTCAACTGGTTCAGTTTCTTTCTTATTTCAAAATGTGGCCTTATTTAGTTTTGAGGGAAACCAAGAAGAGATTTTGATGGATTTGTTAGACCGTGATGTTGATGTTTTAGATGTTAGTCAAGATGATGATGTTGTGGTAGTAAAAGCGCCATTCACTAGTTTTGCCTTAGTGAAACAAGCATTAGATGAAATTGGTATAAAAGAATACTTGGTAGCTGAAATTAGAATGGTACCAGACGAGGTGGTTGTGATTAATGATCAAGAAACCAAAGATCAACTAAACCAACTTTTAGATAAACTTGATGAGTTAGAAGATGTTCAAGCTGTGTATCATAATGCTAAATTAGACTAAAATGACAATCATTGGATGGTGATTTTGTTTAAAATTAAACACTGAAAAGAGGACTTATGAATTATTGAATAACAGTTAATCTCGTCTTTATTCTTTTGCTCTTATTTGGTTTAATAATCTATCTTACTGTTTGTTTAGTTTTTACTAAAGCGTATCAGCGATATCATGTTCTTAAAATTAATTCAACTAAAGAAACGATAAGCGGTGATGAGAAGAAAGCAATGATTAGTTTTTTTGCTCAACAATGAGAATTGACTGATTATGAAGTGATTTTAACAAAAGCGAAGTTTTTAAATATTGGTAAAAGCTTAAAAAGAGGTTCGCATAAAATCATTCTTTCGCACCAAAACTTTATTTCTCTTGGCTATGAAATTGACTACTTTTTGAGTCGCTTGTGATTTTCTTCCCAACAATTAAAGAAGAATCATCAGGTGAAAATTTATGCTTTGATTATGAATTATTTAGTTTTGCTTTTGATAGTTTTATATTGTTTGTGTTTTTTTCTTCAAGTCGTGTTCTTTGTTGTCATGATTGTAATTAATCCCAATTCGGTCCACGATAATTTCTTCTTATTCTTATGAAAAGTCCCTTTATTAACGATTATTGCTTTATTTAGTGGTGGATTAATCATTGGTTTAGTTTACTTTTTAAACCAATTAAAAAAAGTTCTTGAATTAAACTATACCTATGATGCTTTGACTTTACTTAAAACAAATTTTTTGGCTTATGTTGATGATTTTAAAATTGCTCGCCAATATGCAAGTGAGAATAAAATTGCTTATAATTTTGCTTTTAAAACAAAAACTCATTTCTTAAAATGATTGGGTCCATTTGTAAAGTATTAAAAAAGACCAGTTTAGCTAAACTGGTCTTTTTTAACGAATTATTTTCCTAAACCCAAACCTTTTTGATGTCATTCTTCAACAATTGAATCTTTTTCACCTTTAAGAATTCGATCCTTGTATTCTTCATAACGTTCATAGCATTCTTTTAACTCTTTAAGAGCTTGTGCTTGATCGCCTCACCCATCAATTTTTACAGTCTTGTTTTGAAGTTGCTTGTATTGTAAGAAGAAGTTTTCAATTTCTTGACGCCAATGCAAAGGAACATCATTTAAGTTCTGGTAAGTATCAAAACGAGGATCGTTAGCAAAAACCCCAAATAATTTTGTATCAATTTCTCCATCATCAATCATGTTAATTGTTCCTAAAATTCGAACATTTACTTGAACGCCTGGTAGAGTTGGGTATGTTGCTAAAGCGATAACATCCAAAGGATCGCCATCTCAATCTAAAGTGTTTTCTACCATTCCATATTCGCCAGGATAAAAGTTCGCTCCGTACAATACTCGGTCTAAAATAATCCGGTTAGTGATAGCATCAACTTCGTATTTATTTGATGAACCTTTTGGGATTTCAACAATCATGGGAATTACATTTTCTTTTTTCATCTTCTGAAACCTAATCCTTTCTTGTTAATTTTATAATAGGAATAAAGAAAAACATATTATACTTTTATAAAAAAGGACGCAGGATGAAAAAGAAGCAAAAGCGGGTAGAAAAAGAGCACTTTAATCAAGATTACCAAATCAAGACAAAATCTGCTTCTGGATTAGTTTATAAAATTTGAAAAAATCATTTTGATATTGCAGAAATTAATCACAGTAATTATCACCAGTTGAAAAGACAATTTAAACTAACAACTAGAAAGATTAGTTTTTTAGCAATGTTACTGGTTGTTAACGTTGTCTTTTCAGTCATTTCTTTTTTTGCTTTAGGACTACTTCCAATTGGTGGATTTTTGACTTTTAATATTACCTTTTGAATTTATTTAATTAGTTATATGGGTGTGGGGTTTTTTTATACAGTATTTCTTTTAGAAATTGGTACTTGGTTTAGAATGGCTTTGGGAACCGATGCAATTAGTTGCTTAGCGATTAATTTAAGTGATTTAACGATGCTAATTGTTTTTTTTCTGGTGTGCTTTTTAATTAATTATCTACGGATTAGAGTAATGGAGATTAAAACTCCACAATCACGAGTGCTTGGTTATTTATTTTCAATTATCATAAGTTATCTTTTTGCAAGTTTAATTGCTGCTGGTTTTGATGTGCTATACAATAAATATTTTCTTATTGATGTGTTCTATTCAAATGGGGGGGGTAGACCAACTGAAATCAAACCTTTATTGATCATTGTTTTTTGGTTTAATCTTGTCCAGTATTTAATTAACCTATTAATTTTTCTACCAACCTTTAAAGTTGATTACGTACTTTTAAACCGGTATTATCAAAAACCAAGTTAGAAAGAATAGATTTTTATTAACTTTTTATTTATAATTTTTATAAATAAGTGAGAAAACAATGTTTAAGAAAAAAAAGATTAAAGAAGCAAAAACGCAATTGAACGAAGCGTTAAAACCATCAGAACAGTTACAAATTAAGGATAATCAACAAGAGCATTTTCAAGAAGAAGTTTTGCTTGACCAAGAACACCATCATCAGGTAGATCATTATCACGGAGTTCACCATTTTGACCGGTATGGAAATCATGATGATGTCCAAGCAACAGACTTTTCATTAAAAAAACAGTTTTCTCATTCTCGAAAATCAGAAATTTTTCGAATTAGTATTGCTGCAATTATTTTGGCCTTATCAATAGGATTAAGTGCTCTTGATGGTTTGTTAGAAAAATTTCAAGTTAACATTGGTGGAGTTATCATCGAAATGCGTGTCTTTGATATTCTGATAATCATTTTAGCCATACCTTTAACTGGACTGTGGTATTCAATGTTAATTGCTATGGTTGAACCTTGGTTTCATTTTTTAATTGATGGTGATCATTCGCCGATTCAAATTGGGTTTGATAGTCTTGGTTATTTAATTGCAGTGTTAATGTTTTTCTTTATTTTTTATGGATTATTCCATAACTCTCCTTTTCACGAGAGTCCAAATAAACACCAACGTCGATTGAAGATGTGATTGCCTGGCTTGATTATTGTGCCTAGTTTGGCTGTTATTTTTACCTTAATCTTTGTTTTATCTTTATACTTAACTTTTAAATCGGGTTATCAAAATACTAATTGAAATGATTTTAAAAAGGATGGCATCGGAATCTTTTTTGCTGCTTTTGGTATTCAAGCGGCACGTTTCTTGGTCTTTTATTTACTTTTTGCTTTGGTTCAAAAGAAATTAAAACCGATTAATCACCGTTATCGTTAACAAATCCTTTTCAATTATCTTAATGCAATCAATTAGAGAAACATTTATAATCAAGTTGTTATCATCAGTGTTGTGATTAAGGAATGGGGTTGCTTTTTAAATGGCAGAATCAAGAACTAAACGAAATCAGGAGCTTTACGAAGCTTTAGCAGAAGATAAAGTTCGCCAAGAGAACCAATGGACACAAAAAACTAACCAGTTAAAGAATAATTTGTTATCAATTAACTTCGCTTTTTTTAATAATGTTTATGAGAATGTTGATGCTGATACAAAGATTGATAACTTTTATAACATTAATTCTTTAACTTATAAAGAAAAACTTGTCGCCATCAAGCATGAATTAAGAGAACTTTACTTAGAGTTAGTTGAAATTAATGACCTAAATCCTGATATAAATCTATTAGCAGAAAATAACTACAGCTTAAAACCAAATCAAAATGCTTTGGTAATTGAAACTAAATTAGAAGAGATTAATCGTGATTTAGATAATCTTCCTTCGTTTGGCAAGCTAAAGAAAGATTTTGAAACTGATTTTCGTGCGATGATTGGTGAATTGCGTGATAGTGTGATTATTCACGATAAAATATTGAATAAGGATAAAGCTGACTTTAAACAAAAAGTTGATTTACAAAATAAAACTAACAAAGAAAGTATTTCTGAAATTAAAAGATCGTTGAATGCTTATCGATTGAAATGGATTTGGTATTTAGTAGTCAGCGTTTGTTGTGTGATAGGTACCATTTTAGCGATTGTGATTCCATCAGTGTTGTAGGGGAGATAAATATGAAAAAAATTTGTATTGCTGTAGATGGTACTGCTGGATCGGGAAAGACATTCATTTTTAACCAAATAGCAAATATTCTAGATTATGATCTTTTTGATACTGGGCAACTTTATCGTGCGTTTACCTACTATCTTCATTTGATTAAAACCAATTTCGATGATCAAGAATCAATTATTGCAGGATTAACAAACTTTAGTTTCAATATTAAAGATAAACGTGTTTTGATTAACAATGATTTAGATGTTACTGATAGTTTAAACGGCAGTATGGTTACAGATAATATTAACCAAGTAACTGTTATTGCTCAAGTGCGTGATTATATGACTAAAATTGAACGAGAAATTGGTTATCGAGAGGGAATGATTGAATTGGGACGTGATATTACAAGTGTAGTTCTTCCTGATGCTGATTTAAAAATTTATTTAGATTCACCCATAGAGATACGCGCTCAGCGTCGGTATGAGCAGAATATGAACGAGGGGATTGATGAATCTTATCAAGATGTGCTTAAAAAAATTGAAGCTCGAGATACAAATGATAAAACCAGATTAGTTGGACCATTGGTTCAAACTAAAGATTCTTGATACCTTGATTCTTCTCAATATGAGCGAGTAGAAGATTTGGTTAATGTGATTGTGCAACGGGTACGAGAATTGGAAAAGGAAAAGAAATAATGGCAAAGCAAAAAGGCATCGTGGCGATTGTTGGTCGTCCCAATACTGGTAAGTCATCGTTATTTAACCGAATTATCCAAGAAAAAAAAGCAATTGTTGAAGATAAAAGCGGAGTGACTAGAGACCGGATTTATGGCCATAGTGAGTGATTAACACGTCAGTTTATGGTAATTGACACAGGAGGAATCACCCTATCAGATCAGCCTTTTGCTCAAGAAATAAGAATACAAGCAGAAATTGCGATGCAAGAAGCTGATGTCATTATTTTTGTTTTAGACTATAAAACCGGGATTACTCCTGATGATGAAATGGTTGCTAAAATTTTATATCGTACTCATAAACCAGTCATTTTGGCAGTCAATAAGTATGACCACCATACTAATGACTATCAAGGGTATGAATATTTGAGTTTAGGATTTGATGAACCGATTTTAATTTCTTCGACTCATGGAATTGGAATTGGGGATTTGTTAGATAAAGTTGTGCACCAGTTGCCAACTGGAGAAGAAAAAACCGATGAGAATCAAACTCGAATAGCAATTATTGGTAAACCAAATGTTGGTAAATCTTCGTTGGTTAATTCAATTCTTGGTCAAGAACGAATGATTGTTTCTGATGTGGCAGGAACAACTAGGGATGCAGTCGATAGTGTAATTAAAAGAGATGTCAAAGAATATGTTCTGATTGATACAGCTGGTTTGAGACGTAAAGGAAAAATTTATGAAGATATAGAAAAGTACAGTTACTTAAGAACAGCTGCAGCAATTAATAGTGCTGATATTGTTCTTTTAATTTTAGATTTGTCAGTAAAAATTAGTGATCAAGATACCAATATTGGAGGGATTGCTTTTGATGAAAAAAAACCAATTATTATCATTGGAAATAAATGGGATTTAATCCCTGATAAAGAAAAAGTTATCAACCACCAAACTGAAGAAATTCGTGCTTATTTTAAATACTTACAGTATGCTAAAATTATTTTCGTTTCTGCTACGGAAAAAACTCGGGTTTATAAAATTTTTGATGCAGTTGATGAAGTTAACAACGCTTTAAAACGTAAGATTAGAACTAGTGTTTTAAATGAGGTTTTGAATAAAGCTCAATTACTAAATCCTGCTCCTAATCATAATGGTGGTAGATTGAAGATTTATTATGGTTCGCAAGTACAAGCTTATTTACCAACCTTTGTAATGTTTGTAAATGATCCTGCTTATGTTCATTTTTCTTATAAACGTTATCTTGAGAATCAAATTCGGTTACAGTTTGGTTTCGAGGGCGTTCCTATTAATATTATTTTTCGAGAAAGGAAATAACAAAAATGAAAAAAACGATTGCTATCATTGGAACAGGAGCTTATGGAACTGCTCTTGCCAATGTTCTTGCTGATAAGGGTCATCAAGTAATTATGTACGGAATTGTTTCATCTCAAGTTGATGATTTGAATTTAAATCATGAAAATGGACAATTTTTTCCTGGAGTTAAATTAAATAAAAATATTAAAGCAACAACAGATTTGGTCGCTTGTTTGGAAAACGCCCAATATATTATTCTAGGAGTGCCAACCAAAGCATTATCAAATGTTCTTGATGAAATTAATAAATATTTAAAACATGAAGTTGTCGTTATTAATACTGCAAAAGGATTTGACGATCAAAACGTTGATTTATTAAGTAAGATGATTGTAGATAAGTTGAAAAAATCTGGTTATTTAAAAGGTTATTGTGGTTTGTATGGTCCAAGTATTGCTAGTGAGATTGTTGATCGCAAACCAACCTTTGTTAATGTTGCTTCAGATTGATTCGAGTTAGCTGAACAAATTGCTGAAGAGTTTTCTAATGAATACTTTTTTGCCAAACCATCTGATGACTTACCAGGGTGTGAAGTTTCAGCGGCCTTGAAAAATGTGATTGCCATTTGTGCGGGAATGTTTGATGGAATGGAACTTGGTGATAATGCTCACGCTAGTTTATTGTGTTTGGGATTAAATGAAATCATGATTATGGCTGAACAATTTGGTGCCAAAACTGACACGTTTACAAACTTTGCAACGATGGGAGATTTGATTTTGACCGCTTCTACAAAGAAATCACGAAATTTTACCTTCGGAAAAATGATTATTGAAACTGGTTCGACCACGCAAGCTCAAGAGCGTTACGGACTGACTGTTGAAGGGGTACAAAGTGCCGAAGTAGCACATAAAATCTGTCTTAAATACCAAATTTCTTCGCCTTTGTTTAGGTCTATTTATGAGATAATTTATAAGAATAAGAACCCACACACGTTATTAAATACACTTTTTGTCTTATATTAATATAAATGTAATTTGAAAATGTTATAATGTGAAAGAATACTTATTAAATAGAAAGTGGTAAATATTATGACTAAAAAAGAATTAGCTGAAAAAATTGCTGAAACTCATGATTTAAGTAAAGCAGAATCAGAAAAAATTATCAGTTCAGTTTTTGATGAAATTAGTGCTGCTCTAAAAAGCAATACTGAAGTAGCTATTCCTGGTTTTGGAAAATTTAGCGTTAGCCAAAGAGCTGCACGTCAAGGTTTAAATCCTCGTACTAGAGAAAAAATTACTATTCCTGCTTCAAAATCTGCGAAATTTAAATCTGCTAAACAACTAAAAGAAACTATTAATAATTAATTAATCGGTTTTTATTTATTAGTTAATTAAGGTGCTTTCAAGAGCATCTTTTTTATGTAAGAATATTGGTGTATAGAAAATGGGTAAACTTGATGATTGTTGAATTATTAAAGAAAAATTTGATTGATAAAAAAACCTTTTTGTTAATGAATTATCAAAAGGTTGATCTGAATGAATTACAGTTAACGATTGTTTTATTAACTTTAGAACTGTCTGGTCAAAATGGTGGCAAAAAAGTTGTTACTTCTGGAGATCTTGGTTTGTACATGAGCCTTTCACCAAGTCAAATTGATAATGAAATGGATGATTTAATTCAAAAGGGATTAGTAAAAATTACGTCAAAAAGCATTGATTTTACGAGTTTGTTTTTAAGTATCGCTGTTTGTTTAGATAATCTTGAGGTTGAAAAATTCCAGAATACTCAGCAAGATTTTTTCTCGCAAATTAGTCAAGATTTAGGCGAAAATTTAACCTTTGAACAAATTAGTTTTTTAAGTCAAACAATTTATGAAGATTTAACTTTAGAACAAGTGCTTGGTTTTTCTCATCAAAAGAACATTAATAACTTTGATGATTTAAGAACTAAAATTAATCAAGAAATTAGTAAAAAACCAAAAGCGTTATTTAAATACAATTGATTAAATAGTTAAGTGCTGGTAAATAATCAAGGCATAGATGGTGATCAAGTTTTAATTCATGTCCAAATTGTGTGAACCATTCTCAGGGAATGGTTTTTTTAGTTTTTGAAAAGTGTGTTTTTAAAACTCGTCAATCAATTAAAAAAAATTTTTCAACAATATCAAAATAAATAATCACAAAAGCTAATCCACGATGGTTAATGACTTGATCTAGTTCGTTAATTTGGTTCTTGCGCAGATTTTGATATTTAAAAACCGAATCATAAGTTTCTTTAGCTTCAAATTCTAAATAAACTCCGTGATAAATTCCTACATAATCACAATTACTTCCTGGACTAAAAACTGCTTGATGAATAATGTCTCCTGTCTTTTTGAACATTTTAATATTGGTAGGAATTTTATTTACTAATGCTTGGTTAGTTTGTAAATAATGATTATGGGTTAAATTCAAAATCTCTTCTAAAAATAAACCTTTGTTTTTTAGTGGTAACATGTTATTTTCTCCCCACTATACTATAAGAAGAAAAAGAAAAAAGAGTATCATTAAATTAAAAAAAGTGAAGGTGATAATGATGGCTAAAACGTTGAACTATGATAAAGAAGAGATTTTGAATAAGGATTTTCAAGTTGTAAACAAAGGATACAACCCTCAAGAAGTGGACTTGTTTTTAGATGAAATTGCAATTGATTATGAGTATTATCAAAATCAAATTGATAGTTTAACCAGTACTTTAAACGAGGCTAACCAAACTAATAGTGATCTAACAGCTCAAGTTGAAGAGTTAAAGAATTCCTTCACTCAAAAAATTCAAAAAGAAAATAAACAAACTCGCGAAAATTTTGGGAACATTGATATGGTTAAACGGATTGCTTCAATTGAGAAGGAACTTTTTGATTTAAAGAGCGAAATTCAAACTTTAGTAAAAGGTCTTGACCAAAGTTTAACCCGTTAAATTATTAGTTTCATTTTATTACTTTTCTGGTTTAATATAATATAATCGTTTTGAGACAATGGAAACATGCTCAATTTTATTACTTATAAAAAATATTTTGATTAAACTTAGAAAGGAAAACTGTTTGTTAATGAAAAAATTTTTAGTGATGCTTAATGTTTTTGGTTTAAGTCGTATTACCATTCCTAATATCTTTTCTTCTTCCACCATTAGTTTAAATTCTGATAATGTAATTCTAACTATTGATCATAAAAGTGCAGTCGTTGATTTGACTTATTCTCAGGCAGAAAAACTTGCTTTGTGTACAAAAGATAGTAATGGTATTTATCAAAAAGGACGAACTTTTAATCAAAGTATTGATGCGCAAGGATTAGTAGATGGTGTTTTAATTTCTGCTTTACTTTCTCCTCCAGACCTTAATGGTCGGGTACGATTAGTGATTAGTACCACCAGAGCTATGAAAAAACCATCAAAAGTAACCTTTAAATTTGGTACTCAAAGTCTAACGATTAAAGAATTGCATCTTGATTGAAAATTTGAACAAAATTAAGGACATCTTAAAAAAGAAGGCTCTTGCTTAAAACTTCAAAAATTAAAAAAAGTTAAGAAAAAAATCTTAACTTTTTTTATCTTGTTGATAACTTTATTTGACTGTTTATTTATACAGGCTTTTTTATTTTTTCAAACTATTTGTTCGCTGTGGTTGAAACAAAAACTTTTAAAAACTATATTCTTTTCAAGTTAATTTTTTTATAATCAAAGCAAGAAGTAAACATCCGAAAACTTTGCTTCTGCTTTTAATGAAAAGTTCACTAGTAGTGGTTTTCTAGTTTTTGCACTTATGGATGAAGTGCAAAGAATTACTAATAAACTTTAATAAGTTATCAAAGAAAGAATAGATTAACATCGTCTCATCCTAACCCTTCCAAGTCAGGATTACACTTAGCCTTTAACAACCCAACCCAATCAAATTATTAGTTCTCAACTACTGCTTTAGTTGAGAACTAATGGTCAATTAAATAATTTTTATAAGTAATAAAATTTTTAAAAGATAATTCAAAAGGTTAAATTTTCGACTATTGTTAGTTAAACTTACTTTCTTAGTTTAGTAAGCAAGATCACGCTAGCTTAATAGTCATTTTTTAACCATAATTAATTTTTTGGTGAGCAATCAGTTTAAGTCATCTTTTTAATTATCATTAGACTTATTTTCAATCAATTCTAAACAATCAGAAGTTTGGGTAGTAATTAATCTTTAAGTAGTTTCATTTGATTAATAATAGCCATGTTTAAAGATTTGCGTGTTTACTGTCTAAATGTTTTAGGAAACATAAGTCATATAAAATTAGCACAAACTTAATTTTAAAGTTCTTAAACTTTCACCTTTTGAAAAATGACTTGGTTCTGCAAAAGAAAAACAATTCGTCTTGATGTTTTATTCTTTTTGGAAACTAATTAAATAAAAGATATTTTCAAAATTATTGTTTCTGTCAAACGTTGAAATATTTTTAACCAAAACCCCAGTTATTAACCCTGACTGGGGTTTTATTATGGCAAAAATCAAGTCATGATTCAGGGGTAAAAATGACATTTTAAGAAAGCGATAATTTCTTCTTAAAAGATTGACACCTTATGGATATAGATATATAAATACTGTGGTGTGAGTTTGTCAAAAGAGCATCCGATTTATCTTTGGAGGCAAACATTCTTTTTTGGCGACCACTCTAATAGAGTCTCTTAAAAGACTATAGGAAAGAAGGATAAATAATAATGAGAAAAATTTTATCAGTTTTAGCAGCGATAGGATTAACTTCGACTGCTGCAAGTGCTGTGGTTGCTTGTGGGAACAAAGATAGTTCTGAAGTAACCAAAACAGATTTAAGTTCAGTGCCGATGATTAAAGCGCTTGAAAGCAAATTAACGATTAATGGTACTGCAGATATGGGAGTGGATGATGCCTATGCTTCATTTTCAAACATTTCTGGTGTTAAAGAAGCTTTGGCGTTTGTTAATTTGGGAGAAGCAGATTTTGAATTTGTTCTTACTGTACCAAGTTATGTTGCAGATGGTTCATTAAAGATTACAGTTAAAAGTGAGAATTCTAAATACTCAGGAAGTCTTAATGTAAAAATTAGCCAGCTTGTAAAAGCAGAATTAAGTTCTGTATCAGGATTGACTACAACAATCAGTGGTAGTTCAGACATGAATGAAACTAATGTTCTTAACACTTTCTTAGCAGTCGAAGGTAATCAAGGATTGCAAGGTGAAGTTGAGGTTAAAGCTGGTAGTTTTGAAGCTCCAGGAACTGAAACAGAAGGTTCATTTATTCTTGAAGCCATTGCAGGTAACCATAAATATACTGGATCTATTACTGTGGTTATTGAAAAATTGAGTGACAACAGCACAAAAGTCAAGTCTTTATCAACCAACGATGATCACAAAACTACTGTAATCACTTTGAGCACCGAAGACTCTCTAAGACTTGGTTACATTAAAAAAGAGGGTGACAAATACGTTGCTGGTGACAAACTACCTAATGGTCCTTTGACTACCAAAATCGGTGAATCAACGATTACTGCTACTTTCACTC